>Ga0307509_10004749_pt1 | contig 19380 bp, 23 predicted proteins | sample 10_EM_MG_FD_202245 | JGI IMG/M metagenome (GOLD analysis project Ga0307509, IMG submission 202245) | Populus trichocarpa ectomycorrhiza microbial communities from riparian zone in the Pacific Northwest, United States - 10_EM | ecosystem: Host-associated > Plants > Roots > Unclassified | place...
AGGATTCGGACCTGGCGGCCAAGCTTGTGGTCATAGGCTCCGCCGCCGTTGATGTTATTGCACAGGCAAACGTAATCTCTGACATCGATGGTTCTCGTGGTCGGCAGTCTACATCCCCCGGAACGGTTGGCCTTCACCTGGGCGGTGTTGGCCGAAATGTTGCCGAAGCTGCGCACAGGGTCTCCACATCAAAGTTCCGGGCGCAGCCCTCGGCAACAGTTCTCGTCTCCTCCGTCGGTGATGACTCGTTGGGACGACTCCTTTTGGAAGAGACGCGACGGATGGGGATGCGAACGGACGGTATTCTGACGACTCAACGACGATCTGCCGTGTGCAATATGGTTCTTGACGGCTCGGGAAACCTCATCGGAGGTGTGGCCGATATGGGTGTTGTGCAGTCGATTGAACCAGATGTGGTACGATTATACATGCGCATTCAACGGGACGAAAGCCAACATTCCAAACACAGGTGGTCTCCCAAATTACCAAACATGATCCAGCTATTGTCGCAACGGACGCCAACGTATCACCTGATGTCCTCAAGGCAGTGGTCCAACACTGCAATGCGGCTAATATTACAAGTGAGTCACTCGCTAACAATTGCCCTCTACGATGACCATGGGCGTTGAATCTGTTTTTGATCAGCGTTTTTGTAAGCTATGGTGTTTCAGTTGGTCCGCCCGCATTGACGCCACAGCAGCGAGCCTACATCCGTGATCAAGTCAGCGTCAATCATACCCGCCATTTTCTCTGCTCTGGGATCGAATTTTCAGGGCTCTCCGATCAAATTCGCCTCCCCAAACCTACTCGAGCTGGCAGAACTGTACAGGTCCGCTCAAATGGATCCCTGGGAACTAACAAGTCACGCGTATTGGTGGAAAACCATCGACGATTTCTCCATTGGAACGGAATTCCGTCTGTCGTTGGAACGATTGGCGCGTCAAGACTCCGGGTCAAAGGACGACAAGAACAGGACGCTGTCGTTCCTCGTGGATCAAGGTGTGGCGCAAATGGCGATCAACCTTCTCCCGTTCTTCCAACATCTCGTGATCAAATGCGGAGACCTCGGCGTGTTGTTGGCGATGCGATTCCCCGCTGATACACCGACGGCGTGGGCGGGAGAGCGAAGCGATGTCCGCCGTCGGCAGATCGTCGCGCATGGCAAAGGGGAAATCGTCGTCATCAAGCACTATCCGGCCCACACGATCGATCCCCAAACCATTATCAGCGTCACAGGAGCAGGGGACAGTTTGGTGGGTGCCATCCTCGCCGCTTTAGCGCAGAACTTGTCCGCTTTTAACAGCTCGGAGTCGCTGGACGACGTCATTACGCTTGGTCAGTCTGCGGCGATTGAGACACTGCGGAGCCCTTCCGCGGTGTCTCCTTTGCTTTCTATATGATACGTGAACTATTGGTGGTATTAGCACAGCAAGGTTATGGCACCATCCCAATTATCTAGACACTATGATACCAAGGCCCACACCATGATTTAACATTCATGCCCTGTAAGTGCTGACCAATGGGCCGACGCGAACGTGCACCCTGGCCTGGCGCTGCCTCTCCTTCTCCTCGGCCGCCTCAGATTTACGGTGGGTGACGATTTTCTTGATATATCGACGCTGTTGTAATGGTCCGTGTCATTGTAAGGCTGGTGATGACGTGGAGCGTACAAACCTGTGCTCCATGCCTCAGGCGGGTGATGATGTATGCGGCCTCGCCTTTGGTTAGGTTTTTCAATCTCTCCGGGAACGAATCTCCGTCTGAGGGGTCCCGGAAATCTTGGACGGACTTGTTAAGAACCCTCCACCGCTTTGCCACGAACAATTTCTGTGACGTCGTCGCTGGCGCTTGTCGCCATTTCGCGGTGCGCAACAAACTCAAGTCGAGTTTGAGCAAAAATGTCAGACAAGAGTGAAATGACCTACGCCTGTGATATAGGCCCCTTCAGGACTTTTTCGGAGGCATATGTATCACAGCCTCGCACGGCGTCAGCAAGGCAGTTTGCATCCAGGATCTTCCTGTTTGTCTGAAACCTCGATATGTTTAAGGCTGAGGCCGTTTGGGGGTGAATCGTCGGGGTGTAATGGGCGTGGAAATAATCTCCATCATCTAAAAAGGAAAAGGAACGAAGGATCAAACAGAGATCGCCTCTTGGTTGGGTTGTGACTGCTCACCGCCCGACACGGGTCCGATACGAATGTGGCCTTTACCAAGGCATTCGAGGACATGTATGCCTTCACCACAGTCAACCCAGGCGTTCCGGCTAAGTTGTAGTATGTGGGGCGGTGATGTCCCTGTGTTCTGGTTTACTAGAACGAAAGGATTGTCGTAGTCGACATAAGTGACGGACTTGGGGTCCGGTACGCAGAGTCGGTTATCCCCAGCAGGATTGTTAGCACTCGATTCTTCACTGACAGCGTCTGCACGTGCTTCCAGATCCTGGACACTTGCACCTAAGCCGAGTATGAGTGGTTTTGAATAGCCGAATCAACGAATGAGGCGCACCGTCGAGGATGGATGTCGGATCCAGTCCAAACAGGGTCGGCGAATTGATTATGCCGACGACGCGATTCGTGGAATCGACAAAATCAATAACATGGCAGTCATGCTTCCCGGTGTTAGGGGACAACCTCATTCCGCGGCCGATCTGTGGACTTGCTCAGAAAACAGCGTAAACCTAATATAGTGGCGATTGACCATCTGAAGGAAAACGTTCCGGGACCTCGTGGGCCTCGCAACGACCACACAGTCGATGTTGGGAATGTCCGTGCCCTCCGTTAATAGAGCTGTACGATTGCAAGGGGAAACATGAGAGGTGTCCTAGAAATACCGAGACCAGTGCAGTTACCGCAATTAATGAGAACGGGGAACTCTCCTGCCTTGAAGTCGTCGATTAATGTATTACGTTCCGGGGCAGGCGTTCCCGCGTATAGGTACCGAGCGTCGACACCCGCCGACTGGAACGTTTTTGTCAGAGCACGGACGTGAGCGACGTTGACGGCAAAGACGATAGTTGATTTGCGCTCCTTCACTACAGATTCGCGCTTATGTTTTGGCCGACAAAGTATGAACAGAACGTGACGACCAACCTGCCCTATCAAGCCACGTTTGAACGACGAGCTTGTTGAGCGTTTCAGTGTTGATGACGTGCGCGAGGCTTCTCGCGCTGAAGTCTCCGTTGTGGGTGCTGACGGTTACCCCCTTCAAGTCGATGTTGGCTTTCACCGTTGTGAAGCGGACGTTACAGAGCCTACGTGAGACAACAAGGTCCGAGTTGAGGCAGCTATTGGACACCGTGACAAAGTCTCGGCCGCCTACCACTGCTCTTTGATCATGTCTAGGAAGTCACGGTGATACACTATCCTTTCGAATACCGAGCCGAGGGCGAGCCCGTCATGCCTGCTGAATGTTGCAGAAAATCCAAAAATTGGAACAGCGTCCTGAGCAGGACGACTGTGGGCGTCGTGCTCTGGACATTGGACTTCCGGGTGAAAGAAGGAGAGTATGCGGCGATATCTGAGAATGGAGTCAGGAGCACCACGACAAGAGACGAGATACGTTGGACATACGACGGAGCCGCGGCGTGGTGGGCTTCGTCGACTACTATCGCCTTGAAACTTTGCGGCGAGAATTTGTACAGGCGCCCCGACTCGAGAAGAGTTTGGTACGTTGCGACAGTCCTTTCTTTGAGTTAACATTTGATGGTCAGGTCACAAGAGAAAATGGTCTCGCTGACTCACAAATCAGCATCGCCCGATGCCCTGTGCTTGCTCCCCTGCTCCATTTCTACCACCCAATCTGGCCGCAGATGTCTTGCTTGCGCTGCAGCTTGCTTTGCCAGCTCTATGCTGTTGACGATGACCAGCGACTTTGTTGCATCCGGCCTGCCATTTCTTGGTCCTAAACTAGAGAGGAGTGAAATGAAAACTGCTGTCTTGCCCGCTCCGGTTGGTAACGACACGCCGATGCGCGAGGCTCCCGCAGTGTGAGCATCCAGACATGCCTTTAGACAAATTTCCTGATAGGGACGCAATATTAACGGGGAAACCTTTTGCAGGCGAGGTTGTGTGGTAAGGAAGCGGGAAAGGCGACAAAACTGTGTAGTGGTCCTCCTCGGCGACCTAGATGCAGACAAGATCATGTTGACAACTTGACCAAACTAACCGTGTCAAGTTCACACAAAGCAGCCAAACAAACAACGACTCATAATTTTGGGTCACATCGAGTTTATTGCGCGTATGACAGGGCCAACACGACCGCACCCAAATACTAAGTACGTCACTAAAACGAAGATATAATCGCAACTCTATGATGAAAAAGTAGTGCAATATGTAGAAAAAAAAATTAGTGACGATCCTCGGAAAAGATCCTGCTTTTAAGAGGGGGTAGGCATTTTAACCGGAACCTGTAATGGATTCAAACTAAGAAAAGGGCAGCACGCTCAAAGTACTGTCACATACCACCAGAGTAGACCTTGCCGAACAAGACTTGTTGCAGCTTGTCATAGAGTGATAGCACACCAGCACCAGCGACCCCACGAAGGATGTTGGCACCTGCACCCTTGAATAGCGACTTCGTGCCCTCCTTGGCAATAATCTAAGACACAATGAGTATTGCACAGAAAGAAAGAAAAGGGAACTAGACATACCTGTGAACCGGCATCAAACATAGACTTATAGTGCGTGGTAGATCCGGAAGTCATCATCATACGGCGACGAATAGTGTCCAGAGGGTATGAGGCAAGACCAGCACCAGTTGTAACACCCCAGCCGAGTAAGAAGGATGCAAGGAATGAGCCCTCAAGTGCACCGACGAGAACAACGGGTTCTTTAACCCAAATCAGCTAATGGAATACATATAGAGCAGCAAATGAGACGAACTGAGCGAATCGTAGAGACCGAAGTAGAGACCACGGTACACGATGATGCCAACGACTGAAGGAACGAAACCACGGTAGAGACCAGCAAGGCCATCCGAGGCGAGAGTCTTCTTATAGACATCAAGTAGACCGTTGAACTGGCGAGCTCCTCCACCCTTAGCCGACTTGGCATCGTTGGCAAGACGGGTACGGGCATAGTCAAGGGAGTAGACAAAAAGTAGCGAGGATGCACCAGCGGCACCACCCGAGGCGAGGTTACCTCCGAACCACTTCCAGTAGCCTTCGCTCTTCTTGAAGCCAAAGAGAGACTTGAAGTAATCCTCTAAAATTGCCACGTCAGAAGCTCGTATACGACAAGGCATTCATCACGCACTGAATGCAAAGTTCAACGCCTGTGTAGGGAAGTAACGAATGACGTTGGCAGTGTTGCCACGCCAGAGCGAGAGGAGACCCTCGTCCTTATAGGTGCGGGCAAAGCAGTCAACAATACCCTTGTAGGGTTGTGAAAGACGACCCTGCTTGATCTAAAAAAAAAAAATGTAAATGCCAGGTCTAGGAAGCAAGTTCATTATTTGTAGTACCATCTCATCCTGGTTCTGAACCAAAAGCTTGATACGCTCTATGGGCGCAGCGGATGTCTTCGCAACAGCCTAGAGTATCCAAGTGAGTTGTATGCACCAGCCAAGGAGCGAGGGGAGAGCATACGGCAGAGACACCACCCATAAGGAAGTCAGCTGGTGACATGTCATGTAAGTGGTCTGCAAGAGCGACAGATGCAGTGTCAAACATACCAGCGAACTCCTTGGGCGTCTTGCCCTTCCTGGTTTCGGCCATTTTGATAAGGAGAGGAGAGGAGGGATGGGGAAAGACGGAGGAGTGGTGGTGATGATGGGGAGAAGGAGAGGTTGAAGGCAAGCTGAAAAAAGATTCGAGTTGGCTCTAAAGGGCGACGGCTCTCTCCGGGATTTCCCTAACTCCGATCAGGACCGAGCCGAAACTCCGTGGGTTCCTCAAGTGTCAAAGTGAAGCGTGATAATATGACGATATGATATGTTACTATAGATCATGATATTTCCGTACCCATGCCCCGAGTGAATAATAGCCAACTACATACATCTAACATCTACCTCCGGTTCCATATGACGTAGCTACCCATTCCCATACTGCGAATAATATCCTGCTCTATGTGAAACCTGATGTCCATGTCCGAATGGCCCAGAGGAGGCTGTCGCCACTCGTGAAGGATGGGAACGGTAGATAGTGGTCGTGTACGGTGATGATCCAACGGGTGTAACAGGCGCAAATTGTGTACTATATGGTCGATGCTGTAAAGGGGTGCTATTCATCGCGTATCGTCTTGCACCATGGTTATTACTACCCGAGACCAACACGCCCGAGGTAGAAATGTTGACATTACCGTTCACAGCCCGCGTCATAGTCGTGGCATTTGGCGGTTCTCCAATCCGGGATTTTTTCCAAACATCTTCCGACGACGCCACGGAGTCGGAATCAGCTTTTCGTTTAGAGCCCAAACTCCGGCTCGTTACGCTCTCCTCATCGGACTCCGCGGTGAGGTCTATCACTTGCGTGTTTGGAAATCCGTTCATTGGAGACTGCCCAGGGAGTGAGGGTGATAGTTCTCGCTTGACTTCCCCCTCATCTTCCTCCTCAGAATCCAAGACTACAACGTCCCCCAGGTTTTGGCTCATCCGCTGGGTCGAGGCGTCGCGTATATAAGCAGAAGGACTGCTCGAAGTTGCCTGACGTTTCGGATGTGGCGTAGGACTGGCGAGTGGCAACACGGGCTTGTGCGCTTTCTCCCAAGCATCGGAAGCGTACTTGTTATCGGACGTGTGCCACTCGCCGTCTGCTTCCACAATGACGTCCTCGACCGTATCGGGTGTACTTTCCAAAATGGAATTGAAATAGCTGCGCACTTATTAGCAGTGAAAAGACGGATGATAAAATAGACTTACCCATCCACTATCAAGTCCTCGTGATTAATAAACTTCTCGCATACTGGACAGGACCACGTTGTCGTCTGCTCATTCACCGAATACCAAGACATGGCATCGAAGCACTGCACGTGAACACATTTCGAGGAACGACACGGAGTGTTGATACGACAATAACTTAGCTGAATATCAAGGCGATCAGGGCCACAGCTGGAAGTGACGTAGAAATACTCACTGGACATTTTAGAGACGTTTTCTGTGGACCAGCAACAATGTCGTCATCTTCGACTTTAATCGCTTGCTTCCCTGGTACGGGATTCATACAACGTTACTCACGTCAAAATGACAGGCACGTACTTTGTGCAAGGATGTCATCACGACTCCGAAACTTCCCTTTCTTTACTTTCTCAATTAGTTGATCTACGGTAGTGACTTGGACCAGCATGACGACCATATAGTATTTCTGTTGGAACATGAGATTTAGTATCCCCGCGTACGTAAAAGGAGACGCACTTTCGGGGAAGGTGGTGGTTGATTGCTATTCGTTTGACTATTTACATATATCATCTCGACGCGATTCTGATGTCCGATGGACAACCTGACAGAATTTCCGAGGTGTGCCGGGGGAGCGGTTCCTGGCTTCTTCTTCATTCCCTTTGTACTTGCAGTGATTTGAACTTGGTTAACTCTGATCTCACAGGTTGGAGGGAACTCGATGGGGCATGGGTTACCACCGAAGCGAAGACCTGCCGTCCCGAGAGCAAAGCATGAAGATGAAGTGCAATAAAGACGAAGCTGGTACTTCGGGCTGAGTGGAGGATCATAAGATGCATGCATAATCCTAGGTTAAGAGAGACACACTTTGGCGAGGCCAGCTTTGTGATCTGATCAGCAGTGAGGGAAAACATAAGCGATTGTTGGCGCCGATCGCCAGAGCTAGAAGACTCTGCACGCTATTAGGCAGTGTAGTGTCGGCTCATCATCTGTGCGTACCGGGACACTCTGCAATACCAGATACGATCTGGTCGATTTGAAAGAACGGAGAGGGTTTGAATCGGATGACTATAAGATGCAGGGGTGAGAAGCCCATATTAATATATAAAAAGTAAGAATTACGGGGTCTGGGTAACGCCGCAGGGGCACTGGGGTGAGTGGGAGGCGCTGCCATAGATAGAGTGGGGTTTCGAGGAGGGGGGGCGAAGGATTCATAACGTGGGGTGCTACTTGAACCGGCAGTGGTATTGATGTAGGGTCGGTTGACTTGGTGGGCTCCTGGATACGAGTTTACGGCCTGGGAAGACGAAGTGCTTTGGATGGAATGCGCAGAGCCCCTCCACCTGTGGGTTATTTGAGAGTTAGTGACAGGTATATGATCGTATAATTATAGGGAAATGGATAAGAGAATTATGCACGAAGATGACATAGGTCATAACAGGACATTCTACTCACATGCCCGAATTTCGTACTTGGTACAAGACGCTTCGGGCTTTATTCCACTTGTCTACATTGCTCGATGCGCGCCAGTCATTGAGAGCGTTTATTATGCGGTCTATGAGTTCCTGCTTCTTTCCGGACTTGCTGAGCATTGTCCAGCACTCGTCATTGAATCCCGCGATGATCTGCTTGAGACGGTCGACGGTATTATGTCTTACGTTGACCTTGAGGCCCTACGGGATAATAGTGAGGGTCACATAAGGTACGACGGTAGGAAAGGGGACTTTACGTCGAAATCACCCCAGGGATCGACGGCGGACATGGCGAAGGACAGGTGAACACGGATTGGCACGGCGGTGGCCTCACCTCGCTTTGGCAGCAGTCTGTCTGGGCAAAGGGAATACACAACTCCAAACACATACACACGTGACATCGTCCCCTCTGTTCTGTCTGCCACTAGTACATACAGTACATACAGCACAATTAATCGCCAATGTCCACCTCCTCGGATACACAAGACGATTATGACAAGTTAACCCCAGAGGAAAGGGATATACGTGACAAGGCTGATCGCCAGCGTGAGGCGGAGGAGCAAGCAAGTATGGACATAATTCCCCGCTCCATTTTCATCCACCTAAACTATCTCAAAGCCCTCCCTTATTCCTGGAAACAGACTCTGGAAGAGGTTGACATTGTAGTCACTGTTCCGAAAGGAACGCGCGCGCGCGATCTTTTGGTCGTTATTGCAAAGAAGAAACTTAGCGTTGGCCTCAAAGGCAAGGACCCCATCATGGCAGGGGACCTCTGCCAAGAGATCAAAATCGAAGAGAGCACCTGGACACTGGGTTAGCGCACACGCCCGTAGAGCCTTGTAACCGCTCCAATTCAGATTTCAGAGGATCAATCATCCGTGGAGCTTCATCTCGAGAAAGTGAACAAGATGCAATGGTGGGAGAACGTTCTTACACATCATCCCAAGATCGATACGAGGAAGATCCAACCGGAGAACAGCAAACTCAGTGATCTCGATGGCGAGACAAGGTCTGTTGATACGACCCCGCCCTTGTGTGCGTGAATATTGACTGTCGTTCTCAGAGGGATGGTTGAGAAGATGATGGTTCGTCCTTGATGTTTTCACCGTCGCTTGCCTTTAACCTATCTCCACGAAGTTCGACAACCAGCAGAAGGTCTGACATCTGTTGTAAATCCTCTGACATTATTGATGCGCCCTCTCTCATAGCAACTCGGAAAGCCCACGTCTGATGAGATCAAAAAGCAGGAGGTAGGGCGCTCCTGTCAATTCGCGCGCTAATCGTCGCTTGATGGTCACTACTTTCATTCCTCAGGCTTTGAGGAAGTTCCAACTTGCTCATCCAGAGCTAGACTTCTCGAAAGCGAAGATTTCCTGAGAAGATTGAAGGAACAATCGAAGATCATGCGACTTGAGTCTTACTCAACGTCGTTGTAATGCAAAGAGAGATTATCTCGCTATGTCACCTGTATCTCTGTTACAATACACAGCAACGTTGCCAAACAAACAAAGAATCCGGGTTGGGAAGACCGTCAGCGTTGTCATAACTTCTTCCGCTTTGGGCCACTACCATCCAAGCTGACCGCATTCTTCCGCTTGACGCTCTCGACCAAACTCGCCAAGTTTTGCGTGGTTCCGCCTTTCGAGATCCGCATGGTTGTGGGAGCCTCGCCGTTAACGTTCTTCCGTTTTGACCTTTCTTCGAGCAACGCGGACATCGATTTCGTCTTCTTAAAGCTAAAACGTCATATTAAAACCGGTCATTTCGAACTATCCGCGGCAACTTACTGAGGGTTACTAGGATCGATAGCGAACGCATGGTCTTCGTGCAACGCCCTAAAACGTTCGTCTTTGACGTCGATGGCGAAGTCGTCTTGTAACTCGTTTTCGTCGTCACCGCTCGTCTCTTTCCTCCGTCCACGGTGCTTCTTCCCTTTCTTCTTCTCCACCTTTATGATTGCTGCCATATCGAAATGTTTTGGTTCTGAACCCGGCTGGTCCGGGGCAACGAGCAAGGAAAGCTCTTCCTTCGTGGAAGGTTTCCGACTTTTGTTTCCGTGCTCCCCTCTGGTGTCTTTTCTTCCACCGCGTAGCGACTCCCCGTCGCTGTCTCCCTCTCCTCCACTCTGCACAAAGAAATCGTCTGCGGGTGCTTCACCTCTACCTGCGTCCTTCAATTCTTGCTTCCTTTTCTTACGCTTCTCCCGCATCTTGCGTTGGTACCTCCCAATCGTTGTTTCATCTTCATCCTGTCCACCGCTAAGCGCGGGGCGGAAGGTAACCTCCATATCCACATCATCACCATCACCTTCCTCATTCATGTCTCCGGTCTTGCTACCAGCCCACCCTTCTGGCAAGTCGTTTCCTCCGCCGAGCAGAAGTTCGCGAAGCTTGTCTCGGCTGACTGTTTTCTTTGTTGAGTTTGTTTCGTCGTCAGATGAGGAGTCAGTCGATGAAGCAACATAAGCATGAAAGTCATCCTTTTCGATCTCCTTGAGAGAGAGAGCTCGGCGGGTTACGCGCTCACGTTCTGGGTCATCTTGGTCCCAGGTCAACTTCACTTTCGAATGTCGAAGAGCCTGCAAACATGTTAATACGCTGATAAATAATTTGTAGCATGTAACCCCACATCCGTCGCAAAGTCGAGGGGTTGATAATCTATCCTTTCGTCCGCAGAGGTGGCCCGGTCTCTGTTCCGTAAATATCATCTCAGTAAGTCGACAGTCAAAGAAGAAACGGGTTGACACGACCTGAACTCCTCTTCAAATGTCATGTCATCCGGAACAAAGCTCAAATTCAGGACGTTTGCCGATCGCTCAAGCTCTGCACCTTGCAGTTCAGAGTAGAGGTGTGAGGCAAGTTGAACGGTGTCACATTCCACGATAGCATAATAGTATCTGTCCACACATTTGTCTTCGTTGGGTGCGCCCATAAATGATAATAGACACACCTCATGCGCTGTAATTGATACTTTCTCAGCGCATCCTCGTCATACTCGTCCGCATCCCCAGTTTCGTAGATTGTCCTCTCATTTACATCCTCCACATGAACCACGGATGGCTTCTTCTTTAATGACTCAAGTGGAGGTCCATTCTCTTCTTGCGCCATACGCTCCAAGCCGAATTTACTCGGATATATGCATACGCTGAGCACTTTACTCCGCACAGCCGGGGAAGAGCCACCGTTTGACCTAGATGACGACGATCCGGCGGGGGCGATGGCAGAAGTGAAGATTTTATACAGGTGCATGGCACGGACATAGTCCCAATCTAGGTCGACAACAGCGATGCGACGCGTCCTAAGTGAGCCTTCTTGGTCATCCTCAGAGGCGGTCTTTTGGTGCAGAGCGTCCGTGTCTGCAAACTCGTCTTCGTGCAAGTCCACCTCGGCGTCCTCATCCTGCGTCGCGGGAACAGGCCTGTGGGCGTCAGGACCCAAGGTGACGACCCCGTCATCATTGCCATCGTCGCTGGACTGAGCGTGATCTGAAGCGTCCCTGTCGTCTTCCTCGTCGGAAGACTCGAGAAGGACCTCGCCACGGGCATAGTCGGGACCAGTGGGCAATTCGGGCTGATTCTCGGAGTCAAGACGGTAAAATCGGCGCAGATTCTCATTTTCTTGGGAGTCTGACAGCCGGCGCCCGTACTTGTCCACGCGTCCTACAGTGTCACACAGACAGCCAAATTAGTGAATGAGTGAATGAGCGAAGAAGCGGACGTGCACACCACTCTTTGCTTTTGTCTTGGGTTTTGAGAATACAGAACTGAATCTACTATCGACCACGACCTTGTTTTTATGCTTTTTGAGGCTGCGAAAGCGAGGATCAGATCTGAGACGAGCGAACCGGGGGTCCGGCATAACGGGGTACAAGTACAAGGTGAAACTGGTGATTTGATTTAGAGGACGGCGCCGTGATTATATCATCGTGTGTGCATCGTTGCGATGGCAAACGGCCAACGGTTTAAAAACTGTTCGAGGGTTGTTACCATCTTCATTCCTTTCTCCCCCTCGCCTTCCACTCGCCCCCTTCTCGTGAGTTTCGTAGTTTCCAGTTTACCTATGATACTAATTTTTTTTTCTTTAAGATCCTTTTCGCTTTCGTTCCGCGCAGGCCGCAGGTCGACCTTTCAGCCTTTTCACTCTCTACTAAATTTTCAATCGCAACCTTCATTCAAACGACTCGATCAATGTTTGCCCCTCGTTTTGCGGCCGTCGTTTTCGTCGCTCTTTTGGGAATTGTGAATGTTGCAGGACTGCCACTATGGCGAGAGGTTCGTCCGTTGTCTTTGTATTTGTTTGGCTACGGTACTAATGGCTTTGTCAGCGTGCCCTATCTCAGCGGGATCTGGCGCCGTTCGAACCTATTCGGGCCTATGTGAAGCGCCAGGGCAATGTGAACACTATCCCTGAGGAGGACCCTACCAAAGCTCCGAATGGCATAATCCAGCCCTATGCCAAGCGCCAGGGAAATGTGAACACTATCCCTGAGGAGGATCCTACCAAAGCTCCGAACGGCATAATCCAGCCCTATTCCAAGCGCCAGGGAAATGTGAACACTATCCCTGAGGAGGACCCCACCAAAGCTCCGAACGGCATACTCCAGCCCTATGCCAAGCGCCAGGGTAATGTGAACACTATCCCTGAGGAGGATCCTACCAAAGCTCCGAATGGCATAATCCAGCCCTATGCCAGGCGTGAAGAAGCACTGCAGGGTACCCTTGAGCTTTAACGGTGTGCGCAGTGAGGCGAGTCGAGTTGCCTTGGGTAGAGAGTCCTGGGCTTCTGTTACTTGCTTTTTCATTCCTTATTTTTTTCCCCGTTTCGCTGCGTGCGTCGATACGGGTACAATGTCCTCCGTAGACTTGCACGAAGCAATGGATTGAGAAGGGTGGAAGGATGAGATAAATACCTCAAATCGCCCGTAGTGTGAGTTGTGTGGGACTCAACATATGTGCGAATGAAATCGAAAAGGAAATCACCATCAGTCAGACGTATGATGAGGCATTTGTTATATTCATCAACGGAGTGGACTTGTTGGGCGATCCTACACGTCTTTCATCCAGACCCATATACTTCCTCTAGTCCCCACTGCTACAATCATCTCCCCATTCAACCCCATGTCAACCGCGTTTATGTATTCATCGACAGCAAACTTTCGATCAAGATTGATGCCCCAACCCAATCCACGCACCCATTTGTTATCTCGAAGACACTTTTTATCTATTTTCTCCTCAGCGCGAAACCTCGATTGGGCCATGACGCCACTGGGAAACTCATTCGCATCATCGGGGAACTCGGACGTCTCGACAACAGGCATGAGTGAAGTGTTGAGCACGTGGATAGTCTTCTGATGGGTGACGAGGACGATGTGATCGTGGTACATATCTCCAAACACGCGAAGATGCGGTGTTTGGGGATAATATGGGAGTGGGACGGATGCAATCACAATGAAAGATGCTAGATAAGAGTCCAATCCGTCAAAACGGAGGAACTTGGATAGAGTCAACACTTACAACTCTCTTGGTAGTCCTACTCGCGCGTGGGTTTCAATGACTGATCACTGCACGATGCAACTCACCGATACACATCCCCTCTGAATGCTTCGATACTTTGTCTCTGCAGGCGGGAAAAATCTATTGAGCCCTAACCATCGGAAAATGACGATCCTTCCAGGGCATCCGGTCCACTCCTTCGGCTTGACGTCCTCTTCGTCTTCCTTATCTTCCTTGTCTCCCTTGTCTTCCTTATCTTCCTTGTCTTCCTTGGAGGATTCAAGTTGTTTCTTTGGTACCACAATATCACGGTGGCTCGCGAAAGCGGTCAAAGTGCAATGGGTGAGGAGCGTATCTTCGGATAACCTGAATACATAATGGGAAATATAATCCATCGGTCTGAAAGACCTACGCACCAAACCACGGATGCGGCTGCAGATCGATGGACAAGCGCGGAGCTGTATAGCGGCTTATCTTCGCGACGAAGTTGGCCTTTATAGTCGTGCACACGCCAAATTTTGACCACGCGATCCATCTGCACAGGTCAATGGTGTATTCACCTCTCAGCTAGGGTTGTCCACCGACGGGCAAATGAAACATCTTACCCCACCAGTTGCGATAAGGGGGAACGTGGGATGGAATGCAGCGCACGTCACTGCGGCAAGGTGGCCTCCGCTTCGACCCCCCACGAGGACAGTCGTGCAACAACCCTTACCCCACTCCTCTTGCTCTGAGGATCGCATACCATGAGCTGCGCCGGCTCTGCTTGTATCAGTTCCCGGTACCCAGAAAGGGTTCTGAATCTCCTGGGGGCCATCGGGGTGGTGTGTATCAAGATCATATATTCTCGCTGTCTGGTCTGAGGAGGTGGTGCAAATGTAGGAAGGAAATCGTGGGTGAATAGCGATGGAAGAAATTGGCTATTCTGAGTCACTAAAAGTTGGTTACGAGGAGGAACCAAAGGCATACTCCGCCATGGCCACGGTGGAAGCCGACTCCCTCGTTACGTTCGACATTATAGACACAGACCATGCTTGACAATCCGATCACGATTAAAGGATCAAATGGTGGGAGCCGACTCAGAGCCCAAGCCACCGCAGTGATGGGCCGACCTCCCTGCCCATGGGTGTTCAGATGTGTGTTTGAGCACCGGAAAGAGCAGCGGTGACTCACAGTATCAATGCGGATTTGTTTCTTTTGTTTGCCGCTTGGCCGGAGCCGTACCAGGTACAGCTCCTCCGTGCTGCCAACGACAATCGACCCTGCATAAGAATCTATGAACCCAGGCCATTTATTCTCAGCATCACTGTTTTCGTCAAAAAACCCCGCAAGAGAATGCAAAGAGACGAGGGTCCAAGGAAAGAGCGCCACGAAGCGGTACTCCACACCACGGAGGTTCTAAGGGTCAAACAAGAACGTTCGCAAAAATGTTGGTGTCAGATAGTGTACGCTTGGCGAACCTTGAAGCATGTCGTCAACTGGAAAGGAATCTTTATCTGGGTGTCCCTGTACCAAGGTAGATTTTCATTGTCTTCCATGGCATAAAGTGCCAGCGCCGACGATTCAAATCAAACCAGGGGCTTAAAGTAAGTTGGTTGGGTCAGGTAAGACAAGTACAGCGTAAGATGGTAATCCGGCGCGACGTGTCCAAAAATGTCAACCCCGGCCGGATGTCGGAGGGCGTTCCCGACACCTTCGTTGTCCGATTCTGATTCACTACACTACCACTTGCATTCTTGGTTTTTGTTCGCCATGTCGACCACAGGCCCACCAACGGATTCGGAAGCTTTCGAACCGAGACCGACGCTTCAATACGCCGCGACTGTTGGAATGCAAGCAGCGCTGGTCGGCGCCTTCGTCAGCAGCGTGCAGAATGCACTCGGGTCCCACTCCAAAGGCGCGTCCGGATTCCTTTCGAGGACGGGCGGGACCATCGGTTTCTTCGGTGCGCTCCACTACTGATATGGTTTAAGGGCCCGTGGTAGTGACTTTTTCTTTCTTTGCGCCATTGGCAGCTGCAATGGGTGCAACGTTCGCCGCTACCGAGTCTATCGTCGCGAACCAACGGGAAAAGCAGGATGCACTGAATGGCGTAGCTGGTGGCTGTGCAGCTGGGTTCTTAGCCGGTCTCAGAGGTGCGCAACCACCACATCCTCTGGTAAATTTTGTGCTAATATTGTCTGCAGCTCGTTCCCTACCGATAGCAGTTGCTTCCTGCGCGGTTGTCGGGGCCGCGGTGGGGACATTCGACACTGCCGGTCAATCATTGCGAGGAGACCAGGAGGCACTGTCGTATGAGGAGAAACGAAGGCGTTTCTTCAAACAGAACCCGTCATCGCCACCACTATCCTCTCCTCAATAATTATCCTGTCGTTGTTCTTTTCAATAGCGTTATTTGATACTCAAAACCTCGGGACACAAATGCCATTTGCAAGGGTCGATATGCGGGCAGGGTTCCCTTACAGATCGCTCGTGTTTTCATGTAATGTACTGGCGTCAGCCTTGGCAAGCAGCATGAGAACGTCAATCCGTAGATATTACAATTCGCATGCGCGCAAATGGAGAGAATGCCTAGAATAATAGTCCGCCTCACGGGTCCACAGCCGACTCCATAGTCTGTTGAGTTGTATACCTTCGTTCCACTTCTTGTTCTACGGCTCTCGCATGGCGGTCCAAAAAGTCGGGCCAACTCGGAGCAGTAATGCATGGGCTCTGTAACCGAATTATTAGGTGCTTCATAACACGGGACTCTAAGAAATATGACCTTTGCCGTTAGACGACGGAAGATCTCAGCCCCGTCCTGTCCTCCAATGTCAGCGTCGGCAGATGTCAGGAACTCCACGATAGCATCGAAATCTCTTGCGTATGCGTCGTCACGTCCATGCGTGTCCTCGTTCTCCCCTTCAAGAGATCGTTCCTGCTCATCATCGCGCACAGGCTCGCCTTCGGTGAGAATCAGGGATGCCCCAACTTGAAGCTCGTCAAGCTCTTCTGTATTTCGAGCCTCATCCATATCTACATCGCCAATCTCATTCTGTGGTTGGTGGTTGCCTCGCTGCTGCTGTGGATCAAGTGGATGTGCCCCGTAAACTAGGGCCAGACTAAGCGCCTTGGCTCTGACAGCCTCGTACATGTCCTTCTGTCTCGATATCGTAGACAACCATGAGGACTCCGGATGATGCGGCATCTTCAACCAGCGGTATGAATAAAGGGCACCTTTAAAAAATGGTTCACGTAGGACAAACCTTCTTGTGTAGGGCCCTGATCACCATAGACTTGTTTGCCATTGGGTCCTTAGATATGATACGTCGGACCAGAGCCCACGCGTATGTCATTTCTGCGGGGGTGAATCTGTATCCGCTCTTCGACTGCACAGGGGCTGGGGGTTCTGGAGTTATGGAGCGTTCACGCGTGGGCAAGGATGTGGAAGCATCTACGACAGTGTCAGAGGTTTGTGCCTCGGACGTCGCATGTTCGCTCTCTGGTGAATGTTTTTTACGAACGGAGGTGGGCCGTCGGCCACCCGAATGTAGCTTCCTAGGCGAGCCAGCATCTCCCGGTGAGAAATCATTCGGATCCAAGAGAAGACCTTGGTTGATGCTTTCGGAGATGAACGAAGCCTGCACTATCGTCCGCCCAGAATCCACCGCCTCTTGTCGTAAATCGGTGTAGGTAACGGATCGAGGATTCAGGATGACGAAGGCTGCTTTGGGGATATCCGCCGTAATTTTCCCACCGTTTTTCTGTGGGGCGTTTGCGTCGTACAGAAGGTAAGAATATAGGGACTTACCTTTATCAGATGCACGATTTCGTGCCGCCCCCGAGTATCGATCTGGACAAATACCAGAAGGGGCCGACCATTCTTCGTGGAAAAAACACCCTTTTCTGAGTGGAGAGGCTCGGGAGAAGCTGCCGACTGGCTCTGTCGCGTATCTGGAGCAACTCTCTTAGCTGGAAAAGGTAAATCGAAGGACTTTCGTCTCCTTTTTGCGGGCAGAGACGGTTCGGGTGACACTGCGCCACGAGGGGCGTGCGTACTTGCTGAGCTCTTGTTCCGGTCCCTGAGCGGTGAGTCCGAAACAGAAGGCCCTGGGTGTTCATCCACGGAGTGAAGGACAGGCTCGTGTCCATTGGACGGCGGAGGCTGTTGAGTGACTGACGATGACATAGGCAAGGTAGCAAGGAAATTCTGAATGAGCGCAGTATCCATCCCCTGGCCCTGCGCAACTGCAATGACAGTTTCAACGAGTTGCGTCAATGTTTGGGAGGCGGCATTCTGAACTTGAGAAGCGGTATTCTGGATCTGGAATGCGCAATTCAGGGCATGCAACAAGTCCACTCCAGCAGGGTTGGAATGTTGTGATCCAGCATAATTCGGGGTTAAAGGAAGATTCTGTAAGACGGAGGGCCCAGAGGTCTGTGGGAGTAAAGGAGTCAAGGTTGACGTGTTGGTCATTTGGGGGAACGGGGATGGAGGCGCAGAGCCTTGCTGAGATGACGTTAAATGAGAGAGTGTATGGTGACGGATTGTAGGAGTAGAGTGACGACGCTGAGGAGTGTGTTGGGTACTGGTTCCAGCGGCAGGTTGTGGAGATGAGGGCGCGATTGCGGATGAAGTTACATGGGAAGACGGTATGCGTGCAGGAGTAGAGTTTGATGTACCATGGATAGAAGAGGCCGGAAAACGGTGAGTAAGACTAGGCTTGTTAGGTTTGACGCCTTGCGACGACGGTTTCAGACGCGTCGAAGGCCGTGAAGCTTTACTCCTGAAGGAAGGAAACAAGGAATTGCCATTTCACCAGGAGTGCGTTGAATGATTTTAAGGGAATTCGAATCGGTCAGAGAAAAACGCAATAAGACCAAGAGACGTACGGTGTGCCACTTTCCGCGTCTTCTTCTAGATCCTCGTCGCCCTCCCCGTTGCAATACATACATTCATTCGCGTGTTCGACACGAAACCCTCCCCAGTTGTCCGACTCGAGGAGGGCACGGCGGGATTGAAGACAAGCCTGAATCCACTCATAATCTAGAACCGTCTTGTGTGAATCTGCTCTCCAATCATGCACCAACTTGAGACCGGATTCCGTCTCCGGGTTGACGAGGAGGATGGTGGCGACCGAAAGATTGTGGCATATATCGGCTCCTGATGCCTAAAAGATGATATATCACAAGCATCAGCCAAATGAACACGTTCATAACTGTTAGGGTGTATATACCCACACGAAGTAGACGAGTGAGCCTAGGCCTAGCAAGGATTTCAGGATCTACGTCAATATAGACAGAAAGAGGAGACCCGGAAGCATCTACAAAGACGTGTGGTGATCGTTCGCTCGCTTGTGTAAGGGGAAGAGAATGGTGTGGATCGGCCATCGTCGGAGACAGGCGTGCAGAAGCCCGTCTGGTGTGCGCCGCGCTTCGACCCGTCCGCACGCGGCTCGCCGGGCCGGCCAGGTTGATTATTGTTCGCGATCGATTGTCTAATTGTCCAATTGTCTACTGCCATGCCCATAGCAACAACTATTATCTAGCTCTGGCGCAGCCACACAATGGGCGTAATCATGTCATCTTTTGCGACGCGCTCCCGAAGCC
>Ga0307509_10004750_pt1 | contig 19372 bp, 17 predicted proteins | sample 10_EM_MG_FD_202245 | JGI IMG/M metagenome (GOLD analysis project Ga0307509, IMG submission 202245) | Populus trichocarpa ectomycorrhiza microbial communities from riparian zone in the Pacific Northwest, United States - 10_EM | ecosystem: Host-associated > Plants > Roots > Unclassified | place...
TGATGAATCGGTGTTTGGTGATGTCGCACCAGATATGCAGGGTTAGGGTGTTGGGTGTTAGGTGGTAAGAAGCTAATAGTGGTGGAACACTCGTGAAGCCATCATTCGTTTTAGGCTTATAGCTAATACTAGTCGCATTTCCCATCCAGTGGGAATGGAGAATATATGGTGAGCAGCCTAAAGGGGTTAATCTCCAACACCTTATACCATTGCATAGCTGGCGCCGAGACCAACAATCCCCCACAATCTGATTCAGGGTCGGAGTAGTGGTTATGGAGGAATCTGCTATCGAATTCTGGGATCGCCAAAGTAGTACTAGCTATAAAGACAACTCTCACAAGGGTCAGCGATTTCATGAGTTTTGATGCCACAGAGATGTCCTTTATACCGCTGCGTGGCTGGCGTCAACCCCGACAATCTCACGCTATCAGATTCTGGATTGGAGCAGTGGTTATGGTGGAATCTGCCATCAGGTTCTGGGATCACGAGCGTATTTATAAAGACAACTCCCACAATGGTCAGTGACTTCATGAGTTTTGATGCCCCAGAGATGTCCTTCTTACCGCTGCGTAGCTGGCGTCGAGCCCAACTATCTTCCCTCATCAGATTCAGGATCAGAGCAGTGGTTGTGAAGTAATCGCTATTGAGTTCTGGGATCGCCAGCATCCCTGCCCATTCAACCCTGTAACTTCATGAATAATATCACTCCGGGGATGAATCTTATACCGCTGGATAGCTGGCATCGAGCGCAGGAACCTCCATGTGTCGGATTCAGGATTGATTGTCTAGCTGTGGTGGAGTGTTGCAGCTGTGGCCCGGGAGTGGGGATGTTGAGTGTTGTGATACAAAGAGTGTGTCGCGTCGCGTCCAGTTTGCTGCTAAGTGCTGTGAAACCACCAGGCACTATGCTAGACTTGATAGTGTTATGGCTATCACTCGCTTTCAGACTAGAGTGAGCTGGTATATTCGCTTATTCAAAGATGACTTGGGGTCTTTAGCCCAAATTTAAGATTAAGGGTATGATGGCTGACTCACCAGGTTCCAGCACTACCTATATTTTATTTGCCAAGAAAGACTGCTTGCTCACATCTGGGCTGGAAGCCAAACAAGGCTGAAAGGAGAATCAGTAGTAGTGGTGAATCCTGATGTGCGATGATGTTGGGGTCTAAGTCAGGATGCGAGGGAGGCAGGGTTCCTTAGTTGCATGTGTTCGGATGGAACCCAGTGTAGACAAGAGTCTGCGGACGGACCAGACGCAACTAGATGTAGTGCCTGGATACAGGACAAAGAGGGCGCACAGGACGCAGAGTCCATGCTAAGAGAGTCAGGACGCAACACCACTGTATCTGACGCAGGCCACCTTTTTGGTGATGCTGTTAGCACTATTAGCTCTATCATATGTAAAGATGCAATTACAGTTCAAAATGTGAACGCCGGGAGCACAATCTATTCTATGTGGATAATACTGCCCAAGTGCCAGGGGGGCTGCGAGGCACGCTTGGTGAGAAGTATAGAGCAGATTTGGTAGCAGTTCTTGTTCTTAATTATTCCAAAACAGGTAGACGGTAGCAAGCATATTTATACAAAGTGTGCGCTCATATGTATGAAAGAAATATAGGGAAAACTATGTAAGAAACATAAGTGCGAACATGTTTGACCCTAAGATCCTGCCAAGTAATCCTAAACAATGTGCGTGAAACTATGAGGGTGTGATCTGAATATTAGAAATATCAGGACCAGTAATAGTGTCTAAGAGATGGATAAAATCCTGAACACCGAATAGGAAAGCAGATGTTAAATCCCCCAATATTATCCTAAAACAATCAATAAAACACCTTAATATATATCTTAGCTGTAGTAATATAAGCGGTATATAGGTGGAGCTGAAACACAAACCAAGTAAAAAATACATGATCGTGTTATGAAATGCATATAGGAAATATAACAGAATTTCAACACTTCTCCACATTATCTACAGTCCAATAAACCAACCATTTGCTGATGTGCAGGTTTTGCCAAGACTTTGGTGCATATATCGGCAAGATTGTTAACCGATTCAACCTTAAGGAGAACAAAAAAGTCATCTTCTAGTGCTTCTCGCGTGATGAAGTAGTCGACAGCAATATCTTTTGTTCGAATATTAATCCGAGGGTTGACGGCTAGGAAGGTTCCACCAGTGTTATCGGCATGCATAGTGATTGGAACAGGGAGGGGAAGGTCGGCAAGGCCGTTGAGAAGCTATCGAAGATGGCGGGTGCCGTATGACATAACAACGAATTCTGCTTCAGTTGTTGATTTGGCGACGGAGGCTTGTTTCTTTGAGAGCCAGGAGATACAACAGTTATTGAATAGAACTATGTAACCGGAGGTGGATCTTCTGGTGTCATGACAACCAGCAAAGTGAGCGTCAACATAAATATTGATAGCGTTCGTTGTTGTGTAAGGGTTGAATAGGCCAAGGTTTCGCGTTCCGTTAACATATTTAAAGACTTGTTTAGCAGCCTTTATATGTTCGTCGGTAGGGCAAGAGGAAAATTGTGCAAGAAATGATATCGTGTACACTAGATCAGGTCTTGTGCCGGTAACGAGGTATATGAGGGAGCCTATCATGGATTGGTACGTTGTCATTTGTTCTTTTAGTTGTTCCATGGCCCCTTTCGTAAGTATGATGCCTTTCCGTAAGGGGATGGATACCAATTTCGAGTTTTCTATTCCAAATTGAAAGAGGATAGTACTATTGTAAAGTTCCTGCGTAAGAGTTATGCGGATCGGAGTATACATAATATGTAGGCCGAGTAAGAATGAGGCTTCCCCAAGGTCCGAGATCTCAAATGCCGTTTTCAGGGCTTTAGTGAGTGTGGTCAGATGGAGTGTATTGGCCGAATCGATTGCAATGTTGTCCACGTAAAGCGAAATGTGGCAGTCAAACTCGTTGTAAATAAACATGCATGGCTCTTGGTGTGATGCGGTAAAATCTTTGAAGGTCAAGAATTTATCGCAGAGAGCATACCATTCGTTCGCACATTGCTTAAGTCCATATATGCATCGGTTAAGTTTCCATACTTTGTCTCTGTCCCTGAACCCTGGTGGCGGTCGTATGTGAACTTCTTCTTTTAGTTTACCATGAAGGAAAGCCGATTTGACATCAAATTGTCATAGTCACCATTTATTTCTGGCACATATCGCAAGCAGTTGTCTGAGTGATTCGTACGGAATGACAGGTGTGAAGGTATCTTCAAAATCAACGCCGGGGGCTTGAGAAAACCCTTGTGCAACGGCATGTGCTCAAAGTATTTCCAAAGTACTGTCAGCATTCTTTTTGGTTTTCAATACCCACTTACTTCCTACAATGTTCCGTCCTGTTGGTTTGTCGACAACGTCGAAAGTGTTATTCTTCTTTAGCCCATTGATCTCATCATCCATTGCGGAGGTCCACCTTTCCTTTAGCGAGCTATTTACAGCTTGGCGATAGGTAGTTGGGTCCTCATCCGGCATTTCTTTAGTATTTCTACCGCAGTGTGTCGGTGGGCGAGTCATTGTTCCAGACTTCCGTCGTCCTTCCTTATAAGGGAGCCGCCCAGTAACATCTAATGCAGGGTGATTTGGCTTTTGATATGGTAAAGAGGAATCTTTCTCGTATGTCGTCGTGGTGGTCGTACTCCCTTTGGCTTTTGCATAGGTTTTCTCGGCAAGTAAGAGTTCCCTGGTTCTTGTTTCAAGCCGTATTATTATCTTGTTTGTCCAATGGATTTGTCGAGTTTCAGTGACCTTATGCTCTGATTGGACGTAGACTCTATATATCTTATGAGAAGAGGTGTAACCGATAAGGTATCCTTCGATTGCCTGGGGCAATAGTTTCGTTCCAGGTTGTGTTTTCCTCAGGTAAGTGAACGAAGCATTTGGTCCCTTATGAGGGGAGATGGTTGATCAATGGTTTCTTGTTGTAGAGAGATTTATAGGTCGTCGTCTTTCCTATGGATCAGTTAGGGATTCTGTTTCGAAGGTAAACAGCAGTTGCAATAGCTTCTGCCAATAAAGCCATGAGTAAGCCCATCAATAATGAGCGGCAAGCGGTAATTATACTTCGGTTGTATAGTTCAGCAACACCATTTGATTCATTTGAGTAGGCAGGGGTGAGATCATGTACTATGTCTTGTTTATCTAACAATGTTAACATGGCAGCATTTACATATTCTCCTCCATTGTCTGTTCTGAATCGTTTGATTATGGCGTTTTCTTGAGTGTGGCAAGCATAGATGAAACTGGTGAATACTTTAATGGTGTCAGATTTAGCCTGCATGGGATATATCCAGGCGTATCTGGTGCAGTCATCCATGAAGGTAACATAGTAATTTGATTTGCAGAAGGATGTTTTGGAGAACTTTCCGCTAAGGTCAGAATGTATTAACTGAAATGGAGTGTCTGATCGTGACTCGGTAGTGTTCGTTGATGTAGGCTTCTGTTTTGTGCTTGTGGAAGTGATGCATGTTTCGCATTGCCAGTCTTTCGGAACTTTCGGGAGGTTAGTAGCGTCGGAGTAGTTGTTGCTTTTGAGGTAGTCAGGTGAGGGATGGCCAAGTGCTTCATGCCACTGTTGTTAAGTCATCTTCTTTGCCGACTCTTTCTCTTCTTGTACAACATAGTCTTGTCCGTCAAGCTTTCCCCCTATAACCTCTGTTTTATTTCCCCTGAAAATATACATATCCCTTCCGGAACTAGCCAAAGAAAATCCCTTTCTCAAAGAAACAATTCCGCCCCAGGACAACAAACTACAAGAACCCAAACTTGGAACCCAAAAAACACGTTCAAGGTATCCAGAAGAAAAATGACCAAATGATGTTTTGGCCAAGATCATAACTGTTCCACGGCCACATGTCGCTATTACAGAGTCATCGCCTAACCTAACTGTGCCTTTTATGGCCTCGAAGTTTATAAAAAGGTCCAAGTTGTTTCTCATGTGTGAGCTTGCTCCTGTGTCTATAACCCAGTAGGGGTAGAGAGAGATCTTGGTATCAGTACGGGTGGAGGATAAAGTACTGACCGGTTCGGGAGTGTCTTCCTTTCCGATCTTGGCCGACTTAATGGTCTTCTTTTCTTTATTCTTCAAGTTTGTGGCCTTGAGTTTGCAGCACTCATTCCAGGTGTAGCCTTCACTGAGAGCAGGTGGGAGGTACTTTTTGCAGTAGGTGCATTCCTTGGTGGAGGCCATTGGTCCCTTACAGGAAGGTTCTCTTCGCGTTTCCTTTCCTTTTCCCTTAACATCTGCTCTTTTATACACTTTGTTGTCCTCAGAATTACCACCGGTGGGAACTTTCAAGTCCATCAGTTTATTGTAGATATGATCGTAGGTAAGGTCCTCCTTGGTTTACAGGTTATCGACAATATTATTCATCGATTCGTGAAGAGAACCGAAGACGATGGCTGCTTTAGTCTCAGGTGATTCGAATACCGATTGGAAGGCAAACAGTAGGGCATATCGATTGGAGGAGGTGGCTGTAGAGCAGCGAAGGTGTAATCGATTCCATAGGGTATCGTACTTATTGATCGGATCCGAAAAGAGTTCTAATGTATTGTACTTGGTATCGAAGACAGAATTAAGTTGGTCGAAGAAGGAACAAGTATTTTCTCTAGCAAATTTATCCTCAAACGCTTTTGAAATGTCGGAAGGGGTCCTGTGGGTGGCCAGCAAGATTAGCGCTTGGGGTTCGATGGTTTCGAGAATGTATGGTGAGTCATACTGGTAGCGATCGCCGTATTCGTCAATGTTTTCTCAAAGTTGGTAATGTCTCTCTCATCATCTGTTTCTTCCATTGGTATCTCTTCCATTCCCACGACAAGGTCCCAACAATTGAACAACTGTAAACATACTCTGAAATATCTCTCCAGGTGCGCTAGTTTTCCAAACCACTCAGCTTAGGAATTGAACTGAGTTTGTAGGATGTGGCGAAACCACGTTTGGTATAATTGGAGTGTTAACTTGTATTTGCAGGTGGTTTACCTTTCTTTTCAGAAGGTTTGGTAGTGGTTGTACCGGACCATGAACCTGTTGGTGTGTGCATTGTGGCATTTTGGCCGGTTTATAACTCCCTAGTTGGATTAGAGAGATAGGATAGGGAACTTGCTGATAGGGTAACAGGAAACATAGAAGGAGGAGGAGGAGGAGAAGTTTGAGCTTGAGGAGGAGGTGATGGGTGAGGTACTGATGAACCACTGACGAATGGTCCACGAGAATCACAAAGAGGAGGAGCCATAGTAACAGGGGTTTCTTCAGTGTCAGAAACAGCTGGGGTAGCAAGAACCTCTTCAGTGTCAGTGTTTGTATCCTCTATTAGGGCTCGCGAGTCTCTGGGTTCATCTGTTCCAGCCATAAAAAATCCTCGATCAGAGGATTGTTTTCTCTGGCCGCACTTCCTGTACCAGGTCCTACCTTGGTATCTGTGAAACCGCAAATAAAGATGTACACCGTTCTGTAGCTTTCTTTCCCTTGCCACCCCTTTTGATTGATCAGAAAGGGGTTCACAGAACTTTGGTTGAGTTAGGTACTGGTGTAGTTGTGTGAGAAAAGAAGAGAAGTTGCATTACAACGGAGGTTCGGTTGCTTTTAAGTGTGATAAAAGGGGTTGCGCCAAGAATTTTCCATTTCCACAACAACTGTTGCTAAGGAAGAGGAGGAGGTAGATAACTGATTGCAGTTCATCACTGTTGGGTGGATGCGTGTGAGAGTATTTCTTATAGAGTAAGAAGAGCCTGGGCTCATAACCTTTTCAAAATGTGAACCCCAGGGGCACAATCTATTCTGTGTGGATGATACTGCCCAAGTGCTAGGGGGGTTGCGAGGCACCCTTGGTGAGGAGTATAGAGCAGATTTGGTAGCAGTTCTTGTTCTTAATTATTCCAAAACAGGTAGACGGTAGCAAGCATATTTATACAAAGTGTGCGCCCATATGTATGAAAGAAATATAGGGAAAACTATGTAAGAAACATAAGTGCGAACATGTTTGACCCTGAGATCCTGCCAAGTAATCCTAAACAATGTGCGTGAAACTATGAGGGTGTGATCTGAATATTAGAAATATCAGGACCAATAATAGTGTATAAGAGATGCATAAAATCCTGAACACCGAATAGGAAAGAACATGTTAAATCCGCAAATATTATCCTAAAACAATCAATAAAACATCTTAATATATATCTTGGCTGGAGTAATATAAGCAGTGTACACGTGGAGCCGAAACACAAACTACATAAAAAATACACGGTAGTGTTATGAAATGCACATAGGAAATATAACAGAATTTCAACAGTTACCCACTTAGGTCATGTCTTTGGGTTAGGTTAGGCCTTGTCCATATTTGTGATTACAATTATTAATGGTCTTGGCATTGGTGTTTCTTCTTAAATAGTCTTCTCTCTTCTATAATCAGAATCCAACACCCATCACATCTCACATATGATAAGTCCACACACCCAACAGCCTATTGCAAAGAGCAGTCTTTGAAATGAAAATACTCACTAGACTATAGGATTTCCAGGATTGGATATTAAGCAGGCTACAATGGGCTTGAATAAGCTCAGCTGGAGTTAAAAGTAATAGCTGACACTTGTTTATACTTAACTTTTAACTTTTACATACACAGTTTCTTAACACCTCTTCACATAAGTGTTTAGGAGTAAGTTAATACACTTATAGAGTAGTGGTAGAAAAGGAATATCTACAAATTGCTATCTTGACTCATATACTTAACACTTGAGATCTACCTTGATCTCTTGTCTATCACCTACACTCTAACCTCTTATCTTTTCATTTTCTGCATACTAACTTGCTATTTTTTATTTGATATTCTCCCACCCCCTATTCTTTTCCTGGAGGTTGAGTATTGTGATAGATCTTGCTTAAGCTCTTACTACCCTACTGAACCTTGCTTGTAAAAGCACATAGGAATATGGAAGAAGGGTTTTCAGATATGGGCTTACATACCTGATTCTCCAATATTGTCAAATATTGTGAAAAGACTTACAAGCAAATAAAGTAGCATGCAGCTAGACAGTACTGTAATATATTGCTAGTCTCTCCAGTATTCACAAGTAAAGCCCTCCAACTTGTGTCATGTAAAGCTTGCTAACTTGCATCACTTCAAGCTTACCAAATTAGATGTCTTGTTTAATTCTACTCATGCTATAGTAGAGTAAAGCATGCAGACCTACCTCTCTCTCTTTGACAATATCTGCCAGCCTAGAAAATAATTATAATATACAAAGAGCAGGCTAACAAATAGGGTATAAGCATAGAACATGCTTTTCAGAATAGATTTGCCATCGATATGGCACATATCATTCCACTTATAGCCGTGTATATACCACAATACCAGAAAAAGAACTTTTTTTTTTGATTTTCTTTTGTTCAACCTGTTTCCTATGGTTGAAACTACAAATACACTGTTCAGAAACATATTCGTGGATATCAATGAATGTAGAAATCTAGTTTCACTAGAGAACTAAATCCATTCAATGTTTGATAAAGGGGCACTCATATTGACTCCATTTACCACTACTGGCTGACAAATTACTATTTGGAGAAACCATCTATGATTCTTGAAACCACCTCAGTCCATTAACACTCTGGATCACAACACCACTACAGCACCTAATTGGGGCGAGTGTTTAGTGGTCAGAGTAGTATCCAACACTTTAACACTTCTTATAAAATTACCCTCATCAACAGTTTTCTTAGGTGGTCAGTATAGTTGAATGAGACCTTCACTGGAGTGAACTCGATGCACTATAATACCTGTGAAAAATTCCGGAAGGCATGAGCAATTATCTTAAGTCGGACCACTCACTACTCAATCAGGTATCTTTATTCCAGTTGGCTTAGCCGTATGGGACTCCTCAGCTCCTGGTGATACTGCAGCAACAGGTAATGAATCTCCTCTCTTAAAAACTCGCTTTCACATTCTTCACATTCAGGCATTTCATAAAGAAGAAGTTTGTGTACGGTATTTAGGGAAGACATCATGATGGGGAAGCAGGAAGAGATGTAAAGGCCGAGTGTACATGATGGGGAAATAAGAGGTCAGGATGTGAGTAGTTAACTGTAACAATCCTATTCTCCTTATAGTATATTGCAAGAGGTAACAATCTTGATTACCAACCACTTAAGATCTTACAATCTCTTCTGATTGTACAGAACTGACTTGCTACCTTGTAGTTGCACTATCTCATTAGCTAGTACCCAAATTTCTTATCCTCATAGAGAACTATCATAGTAGTTCAATATTATCAATACACCATTTCAGACTATCATAATAGTCACAGGTGTCAAGAGTTTGTCGGTAGAGTATTCCTAGAATTCAATAATATAAAGATAAAACGAATTGTATTGCATCTTCCGAGTATAGAAATGTGTTAGATATTTGAGTGAAGATGCGATCTCACATGCCCATAGGCCTACCTTATATAGGCATCTTCATGACCCTAAACCTGGTAACTCATCACCTCATGTTGCATAACCTTTATGACTCATAAGTGAGTTATTGTTTCAGATCCATCAGATGACTCATATGAGTTACTGCACAACATATAGTTAACCTATCAATACTGACAAAACCAGTCATGTGCTCAAATGAGTTACATGCATAAAACCCGTCACTCATAATGTCAGTCATGTACCAAAGTCATTACAGCATATGACTTACAATCATGAGTCATCAAACCAATCAACCAATCATAACATAATGCTGGCTGGCTATTACGCCGTCATGTGGGATATGATAAGTCAATTAACATCATTGTGTGAAAAAATAATATAATTATGACTAATAACTATTAGTCATGTAAAATCCTCCTTGCTGATTCACGATTTGTAATCCAGTGTCTGAAAGGAGAAGGAATGGGATTGGATAAATATGAAAAAAAGTCCAAGACGGTAGACTAATGTAGGTTGGGGCCAGGAGTAGAGGGAGGAACCCAAGAAAACCTCCTTAGAAATGATGATAGGATAGAGAATCAGCTGGTGAAATGGCAGCATTATTGCAAAAGACAGCCAATTGAGTACTGCATGTGGTAGGAGTATGTTTTGCTCAAGGTCAAAATGTCAGATAATGTAAAAGTTACTGTAAGAGATGGTGCAATTTAGGTTGACTTGGTTTACCTAGTGACATAAAAAACTGGCATATGTGAGAATTGAAAGAGGGAAGTAGTTTCCAATGAAGCAAAAGAGTCACTGTTAATTATGACAATATGGAGTTTATGATGAAAGGTCAACTCCCTAGCATGCAACTTGTGATATCCAAAGAGGTCTACTGTGTAGTTAGTGGCGAGAATACAGATTGCAGTAGTCATAGAGAGAAAGTTGAAAGACGAATAGTGGAAGGAGGAAATCACGGGCATGGGAAAGGTTAGGAATAAAAAAGTTAATAACCCAAACTAGCGGAGGAAAAATTACTAGTATTATGAAGACACTGTTTGTTATGACAAATAAGCTATAAATCCATCAATCTACTGCTAGTTTGCAGAATTCCATATCGGCAGCCTTTTGCCCTCAGTTCTTTTACTTGGTTGTCAAAACTTTTGGATTATACCTAATTGTCAAGTATGATACTAAATCTTGTCATACAATTTGCTAGCACTAATATCCTGTGGAGTACTTTGGTCTGCAAAATAATTATTTCAAGTTCACCTTCTGGCATACCAAACAGGACTGCACTGAACTACATTCTCACCACTTCTCCTAAACTGGATGTCCATACAGGCTGAAAAGCTGGAATGATAGGCTATTTGCCAAAGCATACCTGGATTCAAACATGGAGCATGGAAAGATTATATGCAGGTGGCAGCTTGCTGGCGCGGACTATTATTAGTACTGTTATTACTATCAAGTATAAATATTGTAGCGAGGGGTTTATCTTTCCTTCTCAGTTTAATTATTATATGGTGTTAGAAATATCAGTGCAGGTAAAACATGGGGAAATGGTTGGTTTGTGTGTAGCTAGGTCACACATAAGAGAGGTATACTGGAATGATGACTGACTTAGTAGGATTGATGCAGTGAGTGGCTTCACTAAGTGTGAGAACAAAGTATGAAAAAAGGCGAAATCAGTTGAAAAATGTAAAAATATTTTCAGAGTAATGGAATCACTGTTTGTAATGCAGGATGTAGTGGATCAAATCGATGCATCTGTTTTTTCTATATGAAAGAAGTGTGGTATATGGGGGTTCAGTGTGGGGAACAATCTTGGGCAGACGCCTGGAACAGTTGGATAAGACTGGTTCTCGTTTTGCAGTCTGAATACTATGGTCACAGTGGCAGAATCTCAGGACAGATGAGCATGGCTTTGGCAGTGGACTTCATCAATTGAATTAGAGCCTTTTTCCGGTAACGGTAGGCCAGTAGGTGGTTAAGAGAGAAGTGGAATAGTCAGGAACTGAGTTAGCAGTGTTAGCTCTATTATATATGAAGATACAGTTACCCACTTAGGTCATATCTTTGCGTTAGATTAGGGCTTGTCCACATTTGTGATTATATTTATGGTTAGTTGTGCAGGAGTGGTCTTGGCATGGGTGTTTCTCCTTAAATAGTCTTCTCCCTTCGACAATCAGGATACAACAACCATCACGGCTCATTTATGATAAGTCTACATACTCAACAGCCTATTGCAAATAGCAGTTTTAGAAATGAAGATACTAACTAGCCAATAGGATTTCCAGAAATGGATATTGAGAAGGCTGCAATGCACTTAAATGAGCTCAGAACGAGTTAAAGAAAATAGCTGGCACTTGTCCATGCTTAACTTATAAACTTTTCCAAGAGATGTTTCTTAACAACTCTTATTATAAGTGTTTACAGGTGACTTAATACACTTATGTAGTAGGGGTAGAGAAGGAATTCCAACAAATTGCTCTCTTGACTCATATACTTAAAACCTGCGATCTACCTTGATCTCTTGTCCATTACCTATACTCTAACATCTTATCTTTTTATTCTCTATATACTAACTTTTTATTCTTTATTATATATACTCTCACTTCATATTTTTTTCCTGCAAGTTCAGTATTGTGATAGATTTTGCCTAAGCTCTTACTGCCCTACCTAATCTTGCTTGTGAAATATGAGAATATGGCTAAAAGGTTTACAGATATGGGCTTACATACCTGATACCCCAATATTGTCAAATATTGCAAAGAGACTTACAACCAAATAAAGCAACCTGCAGCTAGGCAGTTCAGTAATATATTGCTTGTCTCCCAGCTATTCACAAGTAAAGTCCTACAACTTATGTTATATTAAGCTTGCTAACTTGCATCATTCCAAGCTTACCAAATTGCATACCTTGTTTAATTATACTCCCTATATGATAGAGTGGAGCAGGCAGCCCTCCCTCTCTCTGTTTGGCAATATCGACTACCAGCCTAGAAAATAATTACAATACGCTAAGATCTGGATAACAAATAATGTATAAGCATAAAATATGCTTTGTAGAATAGATTTGCCATCAAAATGGCACATATCATTCCTCTTACACTGGTGTATATATGAGAATACCCAAAAATGTATGTCTGTCAGATGTTCAATCCTTCTTTTTTATAGTTGAAACCACAGATACAATATTTAAAAACAGATTAGAGGACATTAATGAAGGAAGGAATCTGGTTTCACTAAATAACTCAATCCATTCAATGTTCGATAAAGGGGCACTCACATTGACTCCATTTACTACTAGTGGTTGACAAATAACTAGGGGAGGCAATTCCAATACCTCACTCATACTTTCACCCATTGCATTTTACGGCATGATACCCTAAGTTGATAATTCAATCACAGTTGATCACTTGGAAGAACTCAAGCTCACAAAACCGCCTGGAATAACACTCTAGATTATGACACCTCACTACAGCCCCTGAAGGGGACCTGTGTTTAGGGGCCAGAGTGGTATGCAATACTTTAACACTTCTCATTAAATTACACTTATCAACAGTGTCCTTAGGTGGGCAGTGTGATTGAATGAGACCTTTACAGGAGTGAACTCATTGCACTGTCATCACGAGGGGGAACACAAATAATCTTGAGTCAGGCTACTAACTACTCTACCAGATATATTCGTTCCAGTTTACTTAGTAGTAGAAGACTCCTCAGCTTATAAGCGGTAATCAATCTTCTCTCTCAAAAAATTGCTTTCAAATCCTTAACATTCAGGAATTTCATAAAGAAGAACTTTGTGTAGGGTATTTGGGGAATCCATCAGGATGGAGAATCAGGAAGAGATGTGAAGACGGTATGTATGTGATGGGGAACTGAGAGGTCAGGATGCGAGCGGTTAACTGTAATAATTCTATTGTCCTTCTGTTATATTGTAAGAGGTAACATCCTTGATTATCAATAACTTAAGTTCTTACAATCTCTTCAGATTGTCCAGAACTGGCTTGCTGCCTTGTAGTTTTACTATCTTATCAGCTAGTACTTGCCTGTCTTATTGTTCTAAAGAACTATCACGGTAGTTCTATATTATCAATACATCTTCTCAGCCTTTCACAACAGTCACAGGTATCAAGAGTTTGTCGGTAGAGGATTCATAGAATTCAATAATATAAAGATATAAAAGATAGTAGTGCAACATCCTTGTTGAGAAATGTACTTAGATAGTTGAGTGAAGATCGTATCACTCAGGCCCGAAGGCCAGCCTTATATCAGAATCTTTCTGACCCTAACCCTGGTGACTGATCACCTCATGTTACCTAACTTTTATGACTCATAAGTGAGACATAGTTTGAGATCCTTTAGATGACTTAAATAAGTCGCTGTATAACATACGGTTAACTTATCAAAACCCATAAAACCAGTCATGTGCTATAATGAGTCACGTGCGTGAAACCCATGACTCACAATGTGAGTCATGTACGAAAGTCATTACATCATATGACTCACAATCATAAGTTATCAAAACAATCAACCAATCATAATATAATAATGGCTTGCTATCATGCTGTTATGTGCGATACCATGAGTCAATTGACTTCATAATGTGAAAAAATAGCATACATATAACTAATAACTATTAGACATGTCGAATCTCCCTTGCTTAGTCACAATATGTGATACAGTGTCCGGAAGGAGAAGGAATGAGATTGCATGAAAATGAAAACAAAGTACAAGAAGCTAGACTAAGGTAGGTTGGAACCAGGAGTGGATGGAGGAAACCCAAGAAAAACACCTTAGAAATGATTATAGGATAGAGAAGCAGCTGGTAAAATGGCAGTATTATTGCAAAAGAGAGCAAATTGAGCACGAAGTGTGTCAGCAGTATGTTTTGTTCAAGGTCAAAATCTGAGGAAAGGTAAGAGTTACTGTAGGAGACAGTGCAAATTGGGCTAACTTGATTTACCTAGTGACAAAAATACTAGCACATGTGAGAATTGAGAGGCGGGATGATTTCCAATAAGGCAAAAGAGTCACTGTTAATTATGACTAAGCAGAGTTTATGATTAAAGGTCAGCTTCTAGCATGCGACTTGGGATATTCAGGGAGGTCTACTGTGTAGTTAGTGCAAAGAATACAGTTTGCACTAGTTGTAAAGAGAAAAATGAAAGGAGAAAAGTGGGAGAGGGAAAGCATGGGAAATTTTAAGAATAAAAAAGTTAATAACCCAAACTAGCTGAGGAAAAATCACTGGTATTATGAAAACACTGTTTGTTATAACAAATAAACCATAAATCTATCGATCTACTACTAGTTGGCAGAACTCTATATAAGCAACCTTTTCACTTCCGCTAATTTGCTTCTTTGTCCAACTTTTGAAATATACCTGATTGTAAGGTATGACACTAAGTCTAGCCTTACAATTTGCTAGCACTAATATCCTATGGAGTACTTTGGTCTGCAAAATAATTATTTCCCATTCACCTTCTCACATAGCGAACAGGACTACACTGGACAGCATTCTCACCTCACCTCTTCTACTAGGTATACATACAGGCTACAACACTGGAATGATCGGCTATTAGTAAAAACGGGCGAGTGGCTGGATTCTAATATAGATCATAGAAAGATTATATGCAGGTGGTACCTTGCTGGGTCAGATTATTTTTGGTACTATTGTTACTATCAAATGTAAATATTCTGGCAAGGGGTTTATTATTTCTGCTGACTTTAATCATTAGATGGAGTTGAAAACATGTGTTCAGGTAAAACATGGGGAAATGGTTGGTTTGTATATAGCTGGGTTACACATGATAGAGGTATACTAGAATAATGACTGACATAGTGGGATTGATGCAGGAAGTGGCTTCACTGAATGTGAGAACAAAGTCGGAAGAAATGCGAAATTAGTTCAAAAAAGTAAAAGTATTTTCAGAGTAATCGTATTGCAGTTTGTAATTCAGGATGTAGTTGATCAAATAGGTGCATCAGTTTTTTCTTTTATGACAGAAGTGTGATACACGTGAGTTCAGTATTAGCAATAATCTTGGGCAGATGGCTGGAAATGTAGGATAAGACTGGTTCTCCTTTAGCAGTCTGACTACTATAGTCATAGTAGCAGAATCTCAGGACAGATGGTCATAGTTTGGACAGTGGACTCCATTAATTGAATTAGAGCCTTTGGCCAGTAAAGGTAGTACAGTAGGTGGTTAAAAGAAAAGTGGAATAGCCTGGAACTGTGCTAGCAGTGTTAGCTCTATTATATATGAAGATCCAGTTACCCACTTAGGTCATATCTTTGCGTTAGATTAGGGCTTGTCTACATTTATGATTTTATTTATTATTAGTTGTGCAGGAGTGGTCTTAGCATCAATGTTTCTCCCTAAATAGTCTTCTCCCTTTCACAACCAAAATACAATAACTATCACACCTCATATATGATAAGTCTACACACCCAACAGCCTATTGCAAATAGAAGTTTTTGAAATGACGATACTAACTAGACTATAGGATTTCCAGGAATAGATATTGAGAAGGCTGCCATGAGCTTATATCGTAAGCCTAGCTGGAGTCAAAGAAAATAGCTGGCACTTGTCCATGATTAACTTTTGACTTTTCCAAGGGGTGTTTCTAAACCACTCTTATCATAAGTGTTTAAAAGTGAGTTAATGCACTTATGTAGTAGGGGTAGAGATGTAATCCTAACAAATTGCTCTTTTAACTCATATATATTACAGGATCACTAACAGGGTAGGATTCTGGGCTAACTATGCCTAGGATATTCAAGACAACAGATTATTAGTCAGAAAGGCTCGTAGATTATTGTTGGGTAAACGTAAAGTATTAAAGTGTAGTCAAATATTAAAGAGTTAGACTAGATTTTCTTACTTGTTTAACTTGATATATTGTTAAGATCACTTCTCCATTGATTGATAATTCTTCAACCACCGGAGGAGAGGCCTACTATTTATACTAATGTTCATGCTACTTCAACTTATTTAGTTAAAAAGTATCTTCTTAACAATTCAGTTCGTCAGAACAAAGTGCAAACACCATTGGACCCTGAAATATTTGCCCAGCTCAACTCAGGGAATCTCCTGAACTGCTATTTCATCTGATGGTGTTTCCACTCCACCAGTAGACAGTCTTCGATCTCTTCGTCATGATAGACTATAAATGAATATACAATCCAAATGCCTACATACCAATAGTAATATGGAATATTGAGTGATCAGCTCCGAGATCCAGCGATCAATCCATTATGCAGCTAACGCATATGCACCCCGAAAACGAGAGGAGTAGTATTCTCTAAACATTGTTCCAATCAGTTAAACATATCTTGAAACGTGCTCTCATCCAGTATTCTGAGTCATCTTTCAGATACCACTGAGAAGCTCATAACTTCGGGAGTATGGGTTCGGATATATACTCATCCTATGAAGCCATATACCCCGCTCTTAAATATTAGGTAAGCTATTCCTGCTAGGGTAATAATATACTTAAAATCAGAGATCTACCTTGATCTATTGTCCATTACCTATACTCTAACATCTTATCTCTTCATTCTCTACATACTAACTTTTTATTTTTTATTATATATACTCTCACTTTTTACTTTTTTCCTGCAGGTTCAGTATTGTGATAGATCTTGCCTAAGCTCTTACTGCCCTACCCAATCTTACTTGTAAAAGCATATAAGAATAGGGAAGAAGGGTTTACTGATATGGGTTTACATACCTGATGCCCCAATATTGTCAAATATTGCAAACTAAGAGACTTACAACCAAATAGAGCAACCTGCAGCTAGGCAGTGCAGTAATATATTGCTAGTCTCTCAGCTATTCACAAGTAAAGTCATTCAACTTATATTATATTAAGCTTGCTAACTTCCATCATTCGAAGCCTACCAAATTGGATGCCTTGTTTAATTGTACTCTCTATATGATAAAGTGGTGCTGGCAGACCTACCTCTCTCTGTTAGACAATATCTACGAGCATAGAAAATGATGAAAATATGCCAAGAGTAGGATAACAAATAAAGTATAAGTATAGAACAGGCTTTTCAGAATAGATATGCCATCAAAATGGCACATATCATTCCTCTTACACTGGTGTATATACCACAATGCCAAAAAATGGATTTCTAGCATATGTTAGATCTGTTTTTTGTGGTTGAAACTATAGACACAATCTTCAGAAAAGTATTGGAAGACATCAATAAATGTTGGAATCTAGTTTTACTAGATAACCCTATTCATTCAATGTTTGATAAAGTGGAACTCACATTGACCCCACTTACCACTAGTCATTGACAAAGTACTAGGAGAGGCAATTCCAACGCGACAGGGATACTTTCAACTGTTCTATTTTAGGCATGATACATTAAGTTGATAATTCGATCACAGTTGATCACTTAGAAGAACTCGAGCCCACAAAATCGCCTAGAATAATACTCTAGATCATGACATCATCACCACAGCCTCCAAAGAGAACGTGTGTTTAGGCGCCAATGTAGTATGCAATACTTTAATGCTTCTCATAAAATTACACTTATCAACAGGTTTCTTATATGGTCAGTGTGGTTGAATAAGACCTTGACTGCAGTGAACATGTTGCACTATCGTCACCTGGGGAAAATTGCGCAATCCATCGCCAATAATCTTAAGTTATACGTCTCACTACTCTACCAGATATATTCATTCTGGTTCGCTCCGTGGTAGGGGACTCCTCAGCTCCTAACAGGAAATCAATCTTCTTTCTCAAAAACATCATTTTACATCCTTGACATTCAGGCCTTTCATAAAGACGAAGTTCGGGTAGGCTATTTGGGGGATCCATTAGAATGGGAAAGCGGAAAGGGATGTGAACCTAGAGTGTACGTAACAGGGAAATGAGAGGTTAGGATGCGAGTGGTTAACTATAACAATTCTATTGTCCTTGTGTTATATTGCAAGACTTAACAACCTTGATTATCAATAACTTAACATCTTACAATCTCTTCAGATTGTACAAAACTAGCTTGCTGCCTGGTAGTTCCACTATCTCCTCAGCTAGTGCCCAACTGTCTTATCATCATATAGAACTATCACAGTTGTTCTATATTATCAATACACCTCTCCAGACTGTCTGAATAGTCACAGGTGTCGCAAGTTTGTTGGTACAGTCTCTTTAGAATTTAATAGTATAAAGATATACACAATTGTATTGCAACTTCCTTGTATAGAACTGGACATAAATAGTTGAGTGAAGGCCTTTTTTTGTTTTTTTGTTTTTTTTTAATCAAATCGTTATTATGTTTAAAGGTACAAAAGACTCATGCAGCGCTAGCTATGGAGATAAAAAACCTATAAGCAAACGTCATCCCGCCCGCTTCACCTCGTCATGGGAAAAATCAAACACCCCGAATCCATAGGAAAAGCCCCCCTCGCCTAGCACCTAAGACAAAACCTCAGACACGTAGGGAAACAATACATAGAAACGTACAGGTAGAGAGACCCAAACCCTTCAGCAGGCTCCCCAAAACAAAAGAAACGACGGCTGTTCTAAGGCCCTTTCGGGGCCCGGGTGAGAGGATAGTTGATCGTCGACACGGGAAAACTCATAGATTGAGGGCCCACCAAAAACCATGATGTACGGTCGGGCAGGTCATTACATCGTTCCCAAGCGTTGGACAAAGCCACGGAGGCAGTGCTATACCACGGCTAAGCGTAACCGAGGAGAGGCCGAACGATCGGAGGGGGAGAGGGGCGAGCGGAGCCAGCGAGCAGAGGGGATGCCAGCCAACGATGATGAGCAGTAGGGTGCCAGCCGGTGAGTAGCAGTAGGGTGCCAGCCGGTGGGGGGTGAGCAGTAGGGTGCCAGCCTGGAGAGGAGCTTTTAGCAGTAAGGTGCCAGCTTATGGGGCAGTACGGTGCCAGCGGACGGAACCGGGAGGGGGGTGGAGGAAGGATCGCGAGCAGG
>Ga0307509_10004751_pt1 | contig 19365 bp, 28 predicted proteins | sample 10_EM_MG_FD_202245 | JGI IMG/M metagenome (GOLD analysis project Ga0307509, IMG submission 202245) | Populus trichocarpa ectomycorrhiza microbial communities from riparian zone in the Pacific Northwest, United States - 10_EM | ecosystem: Host-associated > Plants > Roots > Unclassified | place...
CGATGATTTTGTTGTGTGTACAAACAATGCTGTGCCAAACTCACTCATTGTTATAACACATGATTTGACCCAAAACATGTTTTGAAATCAAGAATTTTACAAACAACGGCCTGCCAAACAGCCCCTTAGCTTTAGTGTGAAACAACAGGCTCTCGTGCTTCGCTGTTCCAGACATGTGGCAGCGGTCCAACCCCCTGTCCCACTTCACCCCACAGCCCCTGCGCTAACTACGCAACTTTCGGCTAACGTGGGTGAGAGAGCGATTGGACACACCAACTACCGTATTCAAAACCGCAAGCGGGAGTACGGGAGAAGGCAAATCGCATACGATGGCGGGGTCCCAGGAAGCGGCAGCTCTACAGGCAAACCTTTCATCGAGTGAGGCTGCGAAAAGTGCAACTATGAAGACTACTGGGGAGGTGCAAAAGGCTATGGATAACGGCAGTGGTGCAGACCGAATTGGTAGCAGGAATGCTTGGTCTCCATCGTGTGAGTAATTGGTTCTGAAAGGATGGCTTTCGGAAACTAACCCGTATCCTACCGGGAAAGCCTGGCAATCAAAGCCGATGAAGCAGAGTGTGAGTTATGAGGATGAGGAAGCTGTGGCAAATGCTCTTAAAAAGCTCGAGTCACTACCTCCTCTTGTGACAGCAGCAGAAGTGAGCCCGCCTAACTAAAGCCTATATCGGTTACTACCTACTGATTTGTTCCAGGTATCCAAGCTTCGTGCCAGCTTGAAGGAGGTCGCACTGGGCAAGGCCTTCATGTTGCAGGGTGGTACGTAAGCGGTAGGTGTGATGGATGGGAGACTTTACTGAGGATGGAGATGATAGGAGACTGCGCCGAATTGTTTGATTACTGTACTGAGGTAAGATTTCCAGTAGTCTGCGAGACTAAGAGCTGATACAATGTAGGAAAAAATTAGCGCAAAAGTTAAACTCTTGCTTCAGATGAGCATGGTTCTGATATGGGGTTCGTCTCGATCTGCTACTTCTCATTGCTTATCTAAAGTATACTAGGCGGGAATATTCCTGTTGTCCGGATCGGTAGAATGGCTGGCCAATACGCCAAGTAGGTCCCTCAATCGTCTGCGTGTTTTCTTGTTCGCGTTCTTGTGTTGATTGTTATAGACCGAGATCTAGTATGACTGAAATAATCGATGGGAAAGAGATACCCTCCTTCCGCGGGGACATTATCAACGGGTTTGAAATTTCACAGCGAACTCCTGACCCGACTAGACTTGTGAGGTGGGCTCGGTCTGCGCAATTGCTGCTTGAGAATATATGGGCTGATGGAATAGCGCATATTATCACTCCGCGACTACTCTCAATTTTTTACGTGGCCAACTCTCATCCGGGTTTGCGGACCTGCACCATCCATTCGAATGGACCCTTAGCCACGTCCAAAGTAGCGAGACAAAGGAGAAATATCAAACAATCGTGAATTCGATTACCGATGCAATTCGCTTCATGCATACCATTGGTGCTGATACATCCTCAAGCCTTGGAACTGTGGATCTTTACACGTCTCATGAGGGACTTCTGTTGGAGTATGAACAGGGCCTGACTAGGTTACTGCGTGACCCCATGGATGGGAATAAGGCTAAATGGTATGCCACTTCTGCGCACTTCATCTGGATTGGTGATCGGACCAGGCAATTAGATTGCGCCCATATCGAGTATTTTCGTGGGATTGAGAATCCAATCGGAATTAAGGTTGGCCCGACAATGGTGGGAGAGGATTTGGCAGGATTGCTGGATATAGTGAATCCGAATAAAGAGGTTGGAAAAGTAACCCTGATCACGAGATACGGAGCCGATAAAGTGAATCAACTTTTGCCCGGCCATATTGATGCTGTCGTTAAATCCGGGCATACTGTTGTTTGGTAAGTTTATTGCTACCTTCAAATGGAAAATTCATGAGGGCTAACTTTTGATTAGGCAGTGTAAGCAGGTTCATTCCTCCACCATCTACAGCTGATATTAACAGGGCACGCAAAATGAATTTCAGCCGATCCCATGCATGGGTTAGTATCCTTTCCGTATATTTGATCGTGCGGGACTCTTTGGAACCCTTTTTAACATCCCATGAATCACGAAGGTAGGTAAAAACTGACCTTATAATGATTACACAGTAACACTAGATCCTCTCCGACTGGAGTCAAAACGCGTCAATTTGAGAATATCATGACAGAACTCTCTAATACTCACCACATTCATCAAAAGCGTGGAACCCATCTGGGTGGTGTCCATCTTGAATTAACAGCAGTAAGCTGGTGCTACCCCCTCAGGTTGGTTCAGGAATTAACTTGACTCACAGGATGCAGTCACCGAATGTGTCGGCGGGTCGGAGAATCTCACGGATGACGACCTGTTGCTCAACTACACGACCTATTGCGACCCTAGATTAAACAACAAACAAGCTCTGGAGGCGGCTTTTATGATTGCTTCCTGGTATCGTGAGAAGTCTTGAAGTGGGGTGTTTATTAGTGGTGTAAGTATCTAGGGTAAAATCCAGGGAACAAATTGCTGTGTTAGGAGTGATTAGGCTGCTATAACCTAGAAATATTGTGAACTAGATGTAAGTCATAGTGCGTAGTGTTTAACAAGAGGGCCTGGTAGTGTCTCAGGATTTGCGTAGAGTCGATTTGGAAGTCAAATAATTGGGCTCCATTCGATTGGATCAGTAGTAGTGCAAAACCAGACAAGTTCGATTGGATCCAGTGCTTGCCATGGGCCGGGCTGGGCCGGCCCAACCCACGAAAACTCGGCCCGGCCCACCAGGCCCATGGGCCAGAGGAAAATTATGTATTATGACTAATAAGGTTCGATTGACCCAAACTATAAGACACAGGCTTCAAACTGTAGATGCAACAATAACAATATTGTTCAATTCTATGACTAGTTTAGAGCCTGTTCGGTTGGAACGGTTCCGTTCCGTTCCCCCATACAAAGTGACCGTTTCTGACCTTTTCAAAACGGCAGGACAACCATTTTTATATGCGAAACTGTTGCGAAACGGAACAGTTGGCCCGCCTTCCGTTCCCGCCGAACAGGCCCTTAATTTCTCTAGCTACATGCCTCTAATCATGGTACAGAATTGACAAAGAATTTTTCCTCTATGGTTATGATACATAAAAAGAGTACTTTTATACAAGCCTTGCTTCCTCATCTAATCGTGCCAAGGTTGCGGCGTGCGGCCGCAACCCCGGATGTTCGCAGGCTCACAACCTGGGCACTCCTACAGAGTGCCTGACAGCTCAACGGAAGATGGGGGCTCAACATGACTTTGTGGCTCACCATAATAAATTTGTGGCTCAACGTGATTTTGTGGCTGAATGTAAGCTGAGAAATGTATTAAATATACTATTCTGCTCTATACCTGTTTTTACAATCTTCCTAGATACTTAATACCGGTAATTATTAGCTTAGATATTTTCTTGAGCAACAAAGTTACATTAAGCTAAATGACTATGTTAAGCCACAAAGCTAGGCTGAGCCACAAAGTGATATTGAGCCACACATTTAGTATGGTGAGCCACAAAGTCACGTTGAGCCACAATCTTGTGTTGAGCTGTTAGGCACTCTGTAGGAGTGCCCAGGTTGTGAGCTTGCGAACATCCGGGGTTGCGGCCACACGCCGCAACCTTGGCACGATTAATATTTACTTCTTTTTTTTTCAATTTTGGGTGGGATTTAGAATCTGGTAAACACCCACTGGCCCTACTAGTGACCATAAAGCCCATGGGATTTTGTAGACCTGGGCCTATACCGGCCCAGCCCACGGGTGGACAAAGGCCCATGGGCTAGCCTGGCTCATAGTAAGCACTGATTGAATCACCTAATTGAGTTGATTAATTGAGGTTTTGCATCCTAAACCCCTAAGATTACTTGATAGGAATGGAGTCTTTCTTATACAAACAATCACTTTTGTCTTCTACAAGGGTGACAATCTGTTTATAGCACAGGATGAGGATCATTTGGTTTAAGAGAGATAAAGTTACCCATATGATGATTGAGGAGTAGGGCTGGAACCCTGGATTTTTGGAGGCTTAAAATCTAGGCACTTCTACAAAGAGGCCAACAAAATAACAAACTCTTCAGCGAATGAGAGATGTAAAAAAATCTACTGCCTTCAAATCAAGTAGGATATCTATATTCAATAAGATGATTATAATTAATCAGCCCAATCCCACCTTTAGGAACCATTGCCAAATTCATCTCTGTCAAGAGAGTTGTCCTGAGGCTATACTGTAAGGAATTATCATTATTCAACATAGTGTAGTTTTCTCTAATTAAAATACCAAGGAAGAGATTACCTTTTACCTTCCTGGAGAATGAGAGCAGACTGTCATCAAAGGTGGCTGCAAATGAGACCCAGGAGGCTAAAACAAAGTAAGATTGGTTTATGAGTACATTCCCATATCTTCACAGCTGTTATTAATATAATTGAAGTCTCTCATCCAAAAGTCTTAAGGGTGACTAATCAAGAGATCCGTGTAATGACCCTCTGATAGGTAGCTATAATCACCACTACCTTAGCCAAAATGGTATACCAAGTGGTAATCAGAGGTGGTGTGGTCTGGTATACATAGTATACTAAATGTAGGTATGACTTGGTACATGTGTCTAGTAAAGCTGGGTAACTCTAAGCAAGGCCTAAGAAGTGACAGGGTGACCTTGGATACCCTATAAAGTAGGGTAACCTTGTGGAAGCATGTAGGTATAAGGTCAAGGAAAGTAGATAAATATTGCACAGGTCTTGAGGGCAACCATGGAGGGCATTACACAAACCCCTGAAGCAAATAAAGGCATGGAAGGGTCAAGTTACTCTATATTGGGAAATTGACTATTATGCCCAGGGGTTCCAGTTGCTCTACTGATTTTCTTTTCTTTTTTTTAAATCATATGTTAATTGTTTCTTCGGTACAAGAAATAGCATGCATCTTATCAATATGGCCAAAACAAAACCACAAATCAAATAACTAAAACAAAGGAAATAATTGTAGTTAGTCTTCTCCAATGCGACCAATATGTGTCGCAGATCAGCCTTAGCTAAAGAAATAACAGTACTGGGCTGCAGGCTAGCTCATGAGGTCAAGAGCAGGAGAGAGTCAGTGGGAAAGGAAAGGGTTGGGTTGGAGGAGGCAAAGGGAGGGGGCGAGGGGGGGCATTACCTGGGGAAAGCCTATGGCAGTAATCAGAATGAACTCAGCAAGGCCAATGAGCTTGTGCTGGTCCAACCAGAGGGGGGCCTCAGGACCCAACTCACAGACCCCTTGGAGGAGGTGGGATCTCTGTAGTGTGGTGGAGTGGCAGGTGAGGATGGTGTACTTGAAGCTCTGTGGGGCTTTAGAGCAAAGACAGCAGGAGGTGTCAGGGCTAGAGTTATCCCATGAAGAATGTGCAGTGAGGTAGCATTTTCCAAAGTCTATGTGGTGAAGTCTTCAAGCAACGAATTTCCCAAGGCCCATAGATGGGTGAGGCCTGGCTGGATGAGGATATAGGTAGTAGGGAGATGCTGGAGAGGCAGCCCATTCAGAAAGGAGGTATTGCTTGGGTTGGGCCTTGAGTCTCCGGTAGGAGGGAACCACAGGAGGTGAGGGGGAGGTACTCCATCAGGTGAAGGGAGATTGGGGGTAGGGTGACCACATCTTGAATTAGAGGTACTGCCATGTGGGCCAGTGAGGTGATCGCATTGTGGCAATATCTTGGGCAGCTGACTTTGTCATCAGGTGTGTCCCATGTCAGGTTGAAGAAAAGGTAGTGGCGGTTTGAGAGCTTGTTGCTGGCAGTCAGGGGAATGCGGTCGGCGGTGAAAGTGGGGACCGACTTTGGGAGTCGTGTTGTAACAGGATTGACCTCCAGAGGGGAGCATATGAGTGTGAGCATGGCCAGGCACTGGCGATGGCATACTATGGATGCTAGAGGTGGCAGGCATGATTCTCAGTGAAGGCATGCCAAGTTGGTAGAGGAGAAGCAGTTGGTAACATATCTGCTGACAGGGTGCAAAAAGACCCTGATTGGGTCCATTATGAAAGCAGGGGGGGACTAAATCATGGTCCCCCGACATGGGGGTCGGTTTGAGGAGGGATCGGGTGAGTCTGAGGAACATGTAGGGGTGAGGCCAATCCATGGGAGGGAGAGCCTCTTAATCGTGGCAAACGGTGTGCAGGCCAAGGTATATCTTCTGGAGAAGTGGGCTCTGCAGTCGAAGGAGGGGGTAAATAGGAAACCGAGTCATCTCAGGCAGCATTTAGGGTAGAAGAGTTGACCCTGGAGCTGTACTGGTAGCTGGCAAGCCACTTCATTCCCTCTGGAGGTGCGCCAGTAGATGAGCTCTGTCTTGGGGAAAGAGAAGGATATGGTTATCAGCAACAAAAATAGCTTGCGTTCTGTGCGTCAGGTGCATCTGATGCACCTGACCCCCAAAAGGTCAATTGCGAATCAGGTTGCAACCTGACGCAGCACCTAATCTCAGGACGCACTGGGTACACACCTAATGCTCAGGACGCACTTCGCCCATACCTAACACACAGGACGCAACCAGACGCAGTACCTACTCTTCCTGAAATAAATCAAATTATCGAAGGGTCACCCCTTTACCTGTTTCTGACCTTGGTCAGCCGGGTCACAATAAATTTCAAATCATGAAAAAGTATTAAATTTACAACTTATAGTCTTCTATTCTTCTAATATACAGCTTATTGGACACCCCTTTCCCCCCTGCCTCCCTGCCCCCCCTCTTACCTCCCCCTGGGACCATATAGCTCTATTGAAGATTGGCACCTCAGAACTCTCTTTATACTGGCGGGTAGCTGGCATCGAGCTCAATGACGTCCAAGTGACAGATTCAAAATTGGTTGAATGGTCATGGAGGGATCTGCCATCAAGTTCAGGATTAGTAGAGACAAAAGACCAGTCTCAGAAGAAGGGCGAACTCCATGAATACTGATATGCCAGAGACATACCTTATACTGGTGTGTAGCTGGCGTCGAGGCCAGCAATCTCCCGGTATCAGATTCTCGATTGGTTCAGTGCTAGGAGTAGAGTATTCTACTGGGTGCCTGGGAATATGGATGTTGAGTGTGATGATGGTGGAAGAACAATTTGTCGCATCGCGTTTGAGGCTAAGTGCTGAGAAACAACCATGAACTGTGCCAAGAAATACTCAGGGGTGCCTCTGAAACAAGTATCTGCTAGTGGTAATCATGATGTGCAATGGTGTTGAGGAATAAGTCTGGAAGCATGGGAGGCAGAGTTGCTTAGTGGCATGTGTTAGGATGGAATATGGTGTAATAGCTTGTCTCCAGACGTATAGGATGCAGGGGACCCAACTCATGATGCACAGGATGCAGGGGATGCAGGGGACACAACTCAAGACGCACAAGACACACAGGACACAGATTCAACGTTGTGTGCGTCAGGACACTATGGCGCTGTATCTGATGTAGGGTAATCTGTTGCTGATGTTGGGTGGGGCAGCCTTGCTCTTAAGGCATGAGAAGGCGCACAGGGGGTGGCTGACATTGGTCCTGTAGGACGGGGAGGTGACCGTGAAAGTGAAGTCATCTATATGGGAAATGGTAAACCCTCTAGGTAAATTAATGTGCAGGGATGCCATGTATATGATCAAGATTAGAGGTGAGATGGGCACACCCTGGGGGACCTCTACAGAGACTGGTGAGAAGGTGCGGGGGGAGTCTTGGAAGGCTAGGTGCCAGGTGCGGTCCTGGAGAAAGGATTATTCCCACTAGACCAGGTACTGGGTTAGGCCCTTTCGGCTAAAGTGGGACAGAAGGGCTGGGGATTGCACATTATCGAACCTGCGTTTATATCTAGGCATAATGTGGAGACTTTATGGTAGAGATGGTGGTAGGACTCAACATGTTGTAGTAGGACTAGAGCAGCATCCATAGTACTCCGCCCTGGGAGGGAACCACATTAGAGGGGGTGGATGAGATCCCAGGCCAGGGCTTAGGCAGAGATGGTGGAAGCGGCCACTCTTTCCAAGATCTTAGAGAGGGTGCTGAGGAAAACAATAACCCTGAAGCAGGCAGGGGAGTCATATGCAGATTTGCCGGGATTGTCTAGAACAATACCTAGGGCTTTCTGGATTGATGGGGGGGGGAAACAGTGTGTGAGGAGAGGATCAAGGAGAGAGGGTAGCAGGGAGGGCTTCATGCAGTGGAGGTTCTTCCAGATTGAGTATGGGATGTTGTCTAGTTCGGGTGCAGAAGTGTGAGAGGAACGAGACAGGGCACTGGAGACTTCCTTTATTCAGATTGAGGTGTAGTCTGCATGCTTGGTCAGGCTGAGAAGGAGACAGGGGGGGGCTTGCTGGGGAAAGAAGTAGGAGAGAAGGGCTCCTGCTACTTCAGTAGGGTTGTTGGCTTGTGGTAAGGACGGGAACCTCTGGGGGGGTGGCTGAAGGCAAACCTTTTGGCTACCCATACAAAGTGAGGGGTAGCCGAAGATAGGAAGTCTGACCAGTGGGTCCTTTTAGTTGAGGCAATTGCCTTGAAGTACGACCTCCAGGCCTCTTTTGTGTTGGAAGAGTTGATAGCTGAGGGAGACTGGCGTGAGAGTTTGGCCATCTTGTGATATTCTCTTCTTAGGAGCGAGGGGCATTGGGACTACCATGGCTTTGAGCGTGGGCAAGGTTGTCTGATGGGGGCATGAGATATCAAGAGTATTATAAGGCGTATGGAGAAGATGTCAAACCACATAGTCAGGGTATTGGCTGTGATCCGGAAGGGGCAGAGTGGCAATGAAAGGTCAGACAAGGCGTCTTGGATGGAAGTCGAATCCAGAAGGGCCCAATGTAGGGTGGAGGGTGAAAGCATGACTGCTGGTGGATATAAGGTCCCCACGATAGGGCAGTGGTCCTAGTCCGTCGATGGGAGAGGAGTGTCCTTCTGTTGCTCTACTGAGGAATCAGACCTACGCTACCTTCCTCAGCAAAGTCATCCTGGCAGTTAGAGGTGGATAGCTATAAGGATGAGGGGCTCTTTGATATTACAGGACATGCAGGCACCTGTACGAGAAGGCCTATAATCCATGCAGGAGTGGTTTGAATGCTTTGTAACCAGGAGGAACCCACCCCTCTGGTCCCACTAAAGGAACAGCACATGGAGAGCATACAGTTGTGTAGTTGCTAGGATAGCGGTTAAGGGTGATCCTTGGGACAGCTGCCGTAACACTGTAGAGGTGGTGGCTGTCTGTTCAACCAAATGTTGTTCACAGGATATATCAGGGGACTGACGGTGAGCCCCCAGTGGGGTGTCACCCAGAAGTGGTTCTATTAGAACCTGGAAGTCTGTCATACTCTATGGGTAGTAGGGTGGTCTTCTGGAAGATCCTTAGATGGTCCAGGGAAGTCAGGGTAATTTCTGGACAACTGCTCCAACTGACAAGCCAGGCCTTTCCCCTTTGATTTCTAGTATTACTATAGATTGTCTGTGAACTTTAGAGGTATGAGTCTTATCACAGTAGAGAGTGTTCTAAGAGGTTGGCTATGAGAAGTACCCATCAAGTTACACTATTGGCTACACCATACCGGCAGAGCTTTGCCTGTCTGAATATCATATATGATAGCCATGTAGATTAAATCATCGACTGCATAGCCTGTATAAATGAAATACCACTGGACCAGGCAGTCTGCCACCTAGGTATTGGCCCCAGTTGTAGTCATGGCAGTTAGCTACTCAGATCACTTAGATGGGAAGAGCTTTTCCTCCGACAGTTGTATTTAAGATATATTGCACAAACCAATATCTTGTTGCCAGAGGCAAGTATATATAAGTTGGTCCCATACTTCTGACAGGATAATTCCTAATAGAGGGTACACCTCGAATAGTCTTGAGCAGGACAGAGTGCTCACACAAGGTTGGAGTAGTGGTAAATGTTAAAGGCTTATATCTGACATCTATAGTCCATTGACAAAATTAACCGCGGTTCAACCATGAGGAAAACACTTCGGCTATGACAACAACACTTCCCCACCAACCCCACTATCATTAAAATAAAGAAAAATATCCAAGAGGTACAGCCCCTAGTCAGAAGTGTTCGTGAAAGCTTAGTAAGCAACCTCGCCAAATGCCACATCATCGAGTACTGTACATTGCGACCATACTTTCTACTATACTCAACAGCCACGATCCTCCTACTGTTAAATAATTTTTTCTCTTTCCCTTTCCAATGGTTAACTGGTCTGGATATTTAAATTCTGCTTCTGCATCAAAAAAAAGAAAAACGAACCCCTAAGACGACTCGAAGAGAAATGACCTGTGTGGAAAAACGAATGATTATCGCCTTTTTCTATTGCCTCCGGAACATTACCCTTGTTGCAGAAATTATTGGACAGCTATGGAAAACAATTAAAAGTTTCCTTGCTCCTGCCTGTGAGAGACAATCTCTAGACAAAATTCCTCGCCCTGGTCGCGCACCTGTTCTTAGCCAGCAACAGCGTCGCCCAATCATCCGGGCAGCCAAATCCAACAGGAAAATGAACAGATCTGACTTCCGAGATAAATATGCACTGGGTATATCACTTTCTAGAGGTAACAAAAAAAAACCCGGAGTTTCTGTACCACCATGAGTGATAGAATATGATTCTTAGTACCTGTAGCTAACCTGCTAGGGAATACATAGTGGATAGAGTACTCAGAGAAGCCAATGTCAAGAAATGGCTGGCCAAATCCAGGCCCAGACTTAAGCCTAAGTACATTGCCAAGAGATTGAAGTGGGCAATAGCTCATAAGAATTGGACGGCTAGGGATTTTGAGAAAGTTATCTGGAGTGATGAGTGCAGTGTGGAAAAATCCAACGATTCAAGACAGCATTGGGTTTTCAGAGAACTTGTGGAGAAGTGGCTGGCAGATTGTATTCAGCCAAAGGAGAAGGATAAGAGAATTTCACTTATGGTTTGGGGCTGCTTTTGGGGCAAGAGAAAAGGGCCTTTAGTTCCTATTACTCAAAATATCAAGAAAACCAGGTATATCAGACTCTTGAGAATGTATCTTTTTCCTGTTATTGATGAAATGCTTTCTTGTGGTATGCAAGATATTCTCTTTCAGCAAGACAATGCTCCTGTTCACAAGGCTTATAATGTTATGGATTGGTTGGAGAGATATTCTATTGAAGTGGTAGAACACTCCCCTTACTCCCCTGATTTAAATCCTATTGAGCATGCATGGGTAGAGCTTAAAAGGCCATTGCACTAGCAGTACCCAAGGATTGCAGATACCAAAGGAGGAAAAGAAGCTGTTAAGAAGAGACTTGCAGAAGTATTGCCTTTGGTTTGGGAGACAATTCCTGAGGAATATTTTGAGAAGTTGTGGAAATCAATGCCTGATAGAGTAGCTGCAGTTTTGGAGGCAAAGGGGGGGTACACAAGGTATTAGCTAGTATTCATAACTTTTATTTTTATTTTTATTATTTAATTTATATACAGAGTTGGTTGATTGTGGACATTGCATCGTTCGTTGCCTGTTGCCTGTTGTTTTTTGATTGCGCGTGTACCCGTTGCCTCACGGCCCGGGCAACCCTACTACCGCACTACACCACGGCTGCCCATGGCGTAACCGTAATTAAACATGTCTCTGATCACAAACACGTCTGACTAGGAGCTGTATGTATGGTAGAATACATAGCAGAAATTAATATTAGAGCTAGAGAATGTTCTTTAAGTGGTGTTGAAAGTGCAGGGTGATGAGGAGGGTTTAGTTGCAATCAAGTGTTGAATCGTAGTTAATTTTGTCAACGTACCATACTTAAGTAGAAGGGTTTGGCATTCTACTTCCATAACCAACGATCCTTGAGAGAAACCTATAGAGTAACGCTTTCAGGCTTAACGATATTACACACTTCCGCTCCCCTTTTTGCCCCCCCCTACATTTGTGAACACCATGTCGTTCTGCGCACGATCTCCTCTCCCATACTTTTCGTGCTCACTGTTGGGCCTCCGTCCCCACCCCAACCTACAGACATGGCCTCCTACCAGGGTGGCCCCTCGAGAAACCCTACCCCAGCCCCTCTCTCTCCCCTCCCAACCACAGGAAATCTCGACCATCTAGTCTCGATTTTCCACCAGAATGCTGCGGACCAAGGGCTCCCCGCCGCAGGTTTCCCCCCCATGACACAGGCGAATATCGCCACTCTCTCTATCGGAGAACAGATGCTCCTCCCTCTACTCTGCACCTCGCTTCAATCAAGCGTCCACATAGCAACGCCTCTTGAGAATCTCTCGACTGAAATCCACGACTTGTCCTCTCAGGTTGCCAATCTAGACCTCTCCCCGCAACCCCCGAATCTCGCCCGACTTGAGGCATGTCTCCGTGACATTGCCCCCCGTCTTCCGTCAGCCGCTCAGGCCCCTTTCCCTCCCCAGCGCCCTGGTGTCCCACAATAGGCCACACCCTCCTCTAGTGGGTCTCGCCCCACCCCCACCAGCATCACCAACCCCGCTCGCCAAGAGAAAGGGAAAGGAAGAGCTCCTCCGGCTCTACCACCCCGACCACCACCCAACACGGTCTGGCCCTCCCCCGCAGCTGACTCGGATCTCCCGAGATATGACATGTCAACTTCCCCTCCCACACTATATGGCGACCCTGAGGTGTTTGCCAAGAAATGCCCCCACACCTGGGAAGCAGAAGAATTCGCGAAAGGGAAATACCCCCCCAGCTCCCCCTGGTCCCCGACTGGCGATCCCCCAGGACCATGGCCCCCAAAGCCACCCCCACCTAGGCTCAAGCTGTCGCACCCCCTGCTAAGGGAAAGAAGGGTCGACAGGTGAAGACATCTGTCTCGGCTTCCTCCGTTGCGGTTGTGTCGGGTGAGGTTTTTACGAAATCTCCCCCTCCTCTCCCCCAAGCTGTCCGCAGATTCTTCGCCTCCAGAACCACTATCGAACCCCACCCAGAAGCGCTCAAGATAGTAGCCCAGTTCCCAGACATCGCTGCTTCTGTTCTCACAGAAGCCAACTGCTCCCTTCCCCTTTCCTTCACTTGCACGGTCAACGACAAAGGCTCAGTGTCACTGCTCGGTAGCGATCTTCACACCTCTGCCTCCGCTTATACCCCTTATTTCGCTCCCCTTAGCTCGAGGTTGAACAAGGCCTTTCCGGTAGGCAACTCCCCCTGGGATCTTTTCAAACCTGCTCCGAACGAAACACAAATTTTGATTCACTCTATCCCTTTTGGATTCCTCCCCCAGGCGATGCCCAACTCTTCCCATCTCTTCATGAGTCCATCCGGAATGCCAGGGGAGTCTCCATTCTCTCAGCGCGTTACCTTAACCCGGACCCAGAATCTCGGGATCAAAAGTCAGCAACCTCAGTGGTTGTCACTGTGGCCCCACCTGACTCTTTCGCCGTCCTCCCCTCCATCAACCTCTTCTCCCGAAACCTGAGAGTGGAGCAGATGTTCTCCTCCTCCAAGAACTCCCAATGCAAGAAATGCTGGAAATTCGGCCACATCTCTACCCGCTGTCCCAGCAGACTGCCAGTCTGGCCCTTCTGTTCGCTCGCCCACACCAAAGCTGAGCATCACTGCCCTAACCCTTCCTGCCCTAAGGGTGGCAATCTCCAACCTAGCCTCGCCTGCTGTCTATTCTTGGGGGCATGCTGCCCTAACTGCCAGGAACAGCACTCTGCGCGCAGCAAGGATTGCCCCTCCCACCCAAAGACCACTCCAGATACGCCAGAGGTGCGATCTCGACAGACACAGGACAGCAGGAATCTGGCTGAAGACCAGGCTGGCCCTTCGACGGTCCTTCGTTCAGCACCCGGTGCCCCTCCCCACCCCGAGTGCCCCTGTACTCCCACGCGATGCTCCTCCACCAAGGCAGAGAGCCCAACACACCATCACCGTCACTGATCTCGCCGCAAGAGAGAGCGGTGACGAATCTCTAGACTCCGACTCCTCCGCGGGCTCTGCCCACTAATGGAGAATTTCTTCACTCGTTACACCGACAGCAGTGCTGTCTTCCCGTCCTTTCCAATCGTTCAATATAACTGCCTTGGCAGCTGGGATATTTTTCTCTCACTTTTTCACAGCTTTACCATGCTGCCTCACCCTCCTTTGCTTGTTGCTATCCAAGACCCCCCCTCCAGACGTTCGGTTCTGCCGACATTCCCGGGATTTATGTCCTTCGCCCCCCCCCCTCCTGGCCGCCCACGGGTAGCCATTTATGTTTCTCTTACCTTGAACCAGCACTTGTCCTGCTCGACTGTTTTTCATGACTCCTCAGAGATGCTTTCAGTTGATGTTTCTTTCTCCGGAGAGTCTTTTTGGATCCCCCCACCGCTCCCTCAGGGTCACCTCGGTGTACCTTCTTCGTACAAATCGTCCTTCCTACCGCTCCATATTGCCTGAGCGCATTTTTTCTTTTCTTTCCTACCCTTACCTGGTTTTAGGTGATTTTAACCTCTACCATCTGTTAGCAGATCCCTGCCGCTCCCTGTCCGAAAGGGAATTTATCATCTCTACAGGCTACTTTGATGCCGCTTTTGACGTCCCGTATCACCTTCTCAACACCCCCGCGGTTTATACTCGGTTCCCTTTTGGTACAATCTCGCGACCCTCTGTTTTGGACCTGGCCTTCGCCAACACGGCTCTCTCCCCCCTCGTCTCCTCATGGGACACCACCCTCCCCTCCACTGGTTCAGACCACATTCCATGTGTGATAACACTGAAACCTCCCACGATTATGCTAACCCGTCCTACTCGCCACTGGGCTCTCCTTGACCTAGACGCGGTAGGGAGGCACTGGATACATTCACTACACTACCCTGCCCAGCGAGGCCCACGCCCAGCTCCCTGAGTAGATGGTTCGCCATCTCCTCTACCTGCCTTACCTCCCTCCTAACATCCCACACCCCGAGCAAGCGTCCGTGCCCTCGCTCGAGGCCATGGTGGTCTCCTCACCTATCGTCTCTGAGCAGGGAGTATCACAAGTTTGCAAGGATATCCCGGCTCGACCCGTCCCCCCTCAACTGGAGCAATGTGAAAAGCTCGAGAAGAACATACTTTAAGGCCATTGCCTCGGCCACGAAAACACACTGGTCGAACTTCATATGCTCGGCCACTCCGCGCTGCCTCTGGACGGCCAGGAGATTTGCATTCGGCCGCCCACCACAAAGGTTCCCAGACCTGCCAGGGGCCTCCGACCAGGCCAAGGTAGCGGAGACACTCCTTGACCACTTCTTCCCCTCCAAACCCCCACCTCCCCCCCTCCTCCGCCTCACGCGTTATGAGGACTATACCCCACTCACCTCTGAAGAGATATCCAGGGCCCTCTCTAAATCCTCGAACACCTCCGCCCCTGGCCCCGACCACCTCCCATACTCTGTGTGGAAGTCTGTACACCGCATTATGCCCTCCCTTCTTCCTTCCCTCCAGGACCCCCTGCTAGCCCACGGATTTCACCCTCCCTCCCTCAAGAAAGCGCTTGGTATTGTCCTCGACAAGCGGGGCAAACCCTCATACGCCTCACCCTCCTCCTTCAGGGTTAGCGTCCTCTTCCGAACGCTCTCTAATGTTATTGAGAGAGTGGTAGCTTCCCGCCTTTCAGCCCAAGCAGCGATATGCTCCCTCATCCACCCCCTTCAATGCGGGTCCCTCCCTGGAAGATCCACCGCCGATGCCGCTCTCGTCCTGCAACACAATGTTGAATCATTCCACCGCCTCCGCTACAAAGTCTCCACTCTCTTCCTTGATGTGAAGGGGAACTTCGATAATATGGAGTCTCCCTCGCTCCTTTCTCTCCTCCGCAGAAAGGGGGTCAGCACATACCTGGTCCAGTGGGTCGGCTCTTTCCTCAGAGATCGCACCTGCCGCCTGACGTTCCAAGGGTCCACTCGCCTCCCCGGTCCTGTCTCGGTCGGGGTCCCTCAAGGATCCCCCATCTCCCCACTTCTGTTCGTCATATATGTCTCCTCCCTCCACCTGGAAATTCCCAGGTCCCTTATTATCTCCTATGTCGATGACTTTGCCGTCACAGTGGCCTCGCCCTCATACAGAACCAACGTTCTCCTCCTCCACAAGTCCTTCTCAGCGCTCAAGAGAAAGGCCTCCCCGATCAACATCTCCTTCTCCGTTCCCAAGACCGAACTGATCCACTGGAGAACCACCAGGAGCAATGAGCCACCGTGCTCCCTCCCGGTGCAGCTAGAGGATCAGCTCTTCTATCCACAATCCTACCTGAAGTGGCTGGGCTTCATCTTCACCCCCGCCTTTGACTCAAGGTCCCACTTTTCCAGGAGGTATACACTCGCGAATGCCACCTGAGCCACAATTCACCGCCTCTCCCCCCTGGGGATGGGCCTTCCACCCTACCTTTGTCTCACCTTGGCGCGTTCGCTCCTTGCTCCAATTCTTCTATACGGGTCTGCTGTCTGGAACCCTCCCCCGTCTATCATGGGACCGATGTCCATTTTTTGGCGTCGGGTCTGTAGCTGGATCATCAACTGTTTCTCCTCCACCTACATAACTTGTTTGCACAGGGAGGCCTGTCTTCCCCCGCTACCTGTTCTGGTACGCCACCAAGGCCGCCTTGCTGGGCTAAGGGTCATCTGCTCCCCTCCAGAAATAAAACCTGCCAGAGCACGCCTCCCTAAGTCCGTCCCCACCTTCTCACCACACCGCGCCGCCTTGATAGCGCATGGGAAAATTACTTCGAAACCCTATCTTTTCTTCAACCTCGACGGGAGTTCTGCTCTGGACAAGTTCAAGAACCCGAGGTACGGACACAACGCCATCACAGCCTTGGCTAACATGGCCATCCCCCTCGCACATGAGGTGGTCACCCTGCCACCCATCTCCCTCCATTTGACAGACTACGTACCCCCGGTACCCGGGGTTGTCCCATCGTACGCACGCCTCAAGTTGAGGGCTAAGCAACTCATCCTCTCTGACTGGTCGGCCACCCCAGCCCCCCCATACTACCGCTATCCGCCCTCAACGGGCCCCCATCCCTTCATGGGTTTGGGAAAGTTTGTTGCGGGCAGAATACACCAGATGCGCTCTGGGAAAGGTTATCTCGCGGCTCACCCCTCATGGCAGGATCCTGATGCCCACACGACCTGCCCGTTATGCTGTGAGGCCCCGCAGCCCTTCGAGCATGCCATCCTGTCCTGCTCCTCCTCAGCCCGTCAGAGATCCCGCCTCCTCCAAGGGGTCACAGACTTGGCTCCGGAAGCCCCAATCTGGTCCGACCAGCAGCTGCTCATTGCCCTGGCTGAGTTCATTCGCACCACCTCCACTGGTTTCCCCCCTGGGATGCCCCCTCTTGCTCCCTCCCTCCACACCCCTTCAAACCCCCTTTTTTAGTTCACCGCCCTATGCGCCCCTGGCCCTCGAGACTAGTTTAGCGGTTTTTAGTTTTCTTGATTTTAGCTACGGCTGCTTTGCGACGCTTATTGGTCGCGTTGGGGGAACTGGTTATGTTTGTTTCTTTTGTTTTTGTTAGTTTGATTTTCAGTTTTGTTTTGGCCATATCGTTAAAGATGCATGTCATTTCTTGTACCGTAGAAACAATAAACATATGATTTAAAAAAAAGAAAAAAAAAGGCTTAACGATAATAAGTTTTACTCTTTGATTCAACTGGAATTATTTATCTTATTTCTATCTTCTACTTTGAGTCCTTGGTGTAGTTACAACTATTGTCTTCACCTCACTATTGCCTCTGTTAAAGCATATCATTTATTGTACTCGCTTTACGCTCTACTGAGAACTGTGTAGGCCCATTGTTTTGATATTTGTTTGCGTACGAGTAGCTTGTCTGGTACAAGGAGCAGTGTGTGGAGAGAACAATGTCTTCAACTATGGCTATATCCTATGTCCAACCTTGTCAAAAGCTTATAGCTGGTGTCATGCAAGAAATATCCCAAGCTGCAGCTACAGGAGATGTGAAGGGAATTGGTTGGCATCCCATCTAGTATCTCCTGACATATGATGCTGAGAAGGATCCCCCGGTTAAGGTAGACATACCCTGTCCAGTCAGCAAGTAGCAGATAGAAGACCGTTTAATTTGATGTCTTTTTTTTTATATCATGTATTCATTGTTAAGATACAAGAACTACACACTCCATGCCCTCTATTTTCCTCTCGCTTAAAATGATTTCCGCATTCGGCCAACATCAACCTCAGGGTTTGGTCTTTATTTCGTCACGATACATCTATTTTGGCTTTTCACTTGGAATTCACTTTTCAAGTGAAATATATATTTCACCTTTTTTCTGACAGGATTTTTATTTTTGGAAAGTCAAATTGGTAGTTTGACTTAACCTTCTCTCTCCCCCTCCTCCCTATCGTCTGGCCTGGCCTGTTGGCCTTGTCCTGATGTCGTCTATCCCTCTCGCTTCCACTGGTGCAGGCCCAGCCTTGGCTGTTGGCTCTGCTCGCCCTGCCTCCTCGCGCCAGGACCGTAGAGCTGATCCAATGTCTCATTCGTCGTCATCCCAGTCCAGTCATGCCTCTCTCTCCGGGGAGGCCGACAATGTCGCCAATATTCTTGGGCATGCTGCCAGGCTCGCTCCCCTTGACCCGGCTTCGTTCCCCACTATCTACAACGCCTCCGCCGCTACCTTCCCTGATAGTCAGCTCGCTATAGCCCCCCTTCTCGCGCAACTCATCGCCATGGTTAATGACCTTGGTGCCTCTGTTACCTGCCTGACTTCACAGGTTGAGACCCTGACCTCCGCCCAGGTAGAGGGCTCAGCCACCCCATCACCACCAGCCACATCTAAACTGGAGGCATCCCTCAAGGATTTGTCCTCTTGTGTTGCTGCTCTCTCCTCACACCGCGCCACACAAGTGGCACCCCCGCTGCCTCAAGCGCCAGCCCCTCCCACCCCTGCTGTCCAAGCTAAACCTGCTCAGAAGAAAAGGCAACGCGCCACGTGCCTCTTGTCTCGTACGGTCGCCGCCCCGGATTTTCCCTTCCTTTTTGAGGGGAAATGGTATGGCAACCGGGACACATACGCCAAACACCACCCAGACTCACCCAAAGGGGCTATCCTTTTCGCCTCTCGCCATCCCCAGTCAGAGGAAGCCAAACTTTACTCTGTGCGATACCCAGCCACCTCGCTTTTCCATACTGGTCCCCCCCCGGTTTCACAGTTTCTGATCCCCCGCAGCCCCAAGAACAAACCTGGGCACAGGTTACCAGGAAGGGCGGTGATGGCAAGAAAAACACCACTGCAGCACAAGTCGCTGCGTCAAGCAAGAGTAGTGTCCCCAAAGGACCTCCACCGCTCCTAGCTGCTTGTCACAAATCGTGACTAAGCAAGGAAGATTTCACATGACTAATAGTTATTAGTCATAAGGTATGTTTATGTTTCACGCTATGCAGTCAGTTGACTCA
>Ga0307509_10004752_pt1 | contig 19365 bp, 18 predicted proteins | sample 10_EM_MG_FD_202245 | JGI IMG/M metagenome (GOLD analysis project Ga0307509, IMG submission 202245) | Populus trichocarpa ectomycorrhiza microbial communities from riparian zone in the Pacific Northwest, United States - 10_EM | ecosystem: Host-associated > Plants > Roots > Unclassified | place...
GGCGACAGCTACGACCACGCCGTACGGCAGTTCCTCGACCACCCGGCGATCAACCTGCCCGCGAAGCCGCCCGCCAGCGCGGGCGGGGTCGAGGCGGCGAAGCTCCAGGGCGGCGCGAACGTGGGCCAGATCGGCAACCCGGCCTGCGACACGGGCGACTTCAGCGACACGGCGCCGGGCAATCTGCGCGTGGACCACGTCCTGCCCTCCAAGGGTCTGGTCCCGGGCCGCAACGGCGTGTTCTGGCCGACCTCCGACGATCCGCTGTACCGCCTGGTCGGCGACGGCAGAACGGTCGTCACGTCGGACCACCGGATGGTGTGGCAGGACGTACGGCTGGGCTAGGCGTACGCACCGCGCGGCCCACCCGCGTGCGCAGCGCCGCGAACTCCGGCAGTCCCCGTGTGCCGAGCTGGTCGCGGGGGCAAGGGAGTTCGACCGGCAGGTCCAGGGCCACCTTCGCGCCGGGGCCCGGGGTGAGGACGACGACGCGGTCGCCGACGTAGACGCTTTCGTCGATGTCGTGGGTGACGAAGACGATCATGGTGCGGTCCGTGCGGTGCACCTCCAGGAGGAGGTCCTCCAGGTCCTCGCGGGTCTGGGCGTCGAGGGAGCCGAAGGGTTCGTCCATCAGCAGCAGGGAGGGGCGGCAGACCAGGGCGCGGGCGATGGCCACGCGCTGCTGCATGCCGCCGGAGAGCTGCCAGGGGTGGCGGCGGGCGGCGCCGGTCAGGCCGACGCGGTCCAGGATGCGTTCCGCCTCGGCGCGCCGCTCGGCCCGGCGCAGGCCCTGGCGGCGCAGGGGCAGGGCGACGTTGTCGCGGACGGTGAGCCAGGGCAGCAGCGAGCGGCCGTAGTCCTGGAAGACGACGGCCAGGCGGTCGGGTACCCCGGTGACGGGTGTGCCGTCGATCGTGATCGTGCCCTCGCGCGCGGGCAGCAGCCCGGCGACCGTGCGCAGCAGGGTGGACTTGCCGCAGCCCGACGGGCCCACCACGCACAGGAGTTGGCCGTCCGGCACGGTGAGGCTGATGTCGTGCAGGACGAGCTGGTCGCCGTAGTGCTGGCTCAGGGAGTCGAGGCGGAGCATCGGGGTCGCTCACCTGGCCCAGGGTTCGGTGTAGAGGGCGCCTTTGCCCGCGGCGACCCGGAGGTGCAGCAGATGCGGGCCGTCCTCGTCGGGCGCGTGGAGGGTGCGGTCGAGGGTCTCGGGGAGTACGGCGGGGTCGTCGACGTAGGTCGCCGGGCAGCCGAAGGACCGGGCCAGGGCGACGAAGTCGACGCCTTCGATGTCGGTGCCGGGCACCGGCGTGATGCCGATGCGGCGGCCCAGGGCGCGGACGGCCGCGTAGCCGCCGTTGTCGAGGACGAGGTAGGTGACCGGCGCCCGGTGCTGGGCCGCGGTCCACAGGGCCTGCACCGAGTAGAGCGCGGAACCGTCGCCGAGCACGCAGACCAGTCGGCGCCGGTCGGCGAGCGCGCGGCCGACGGCGAGCGGCAGGCCCCAGCCGAGGGCTCCGCTGCCCGTGGTGAGGAAGCCGCCGGAACTGTCGACGGGCACGCGCGCGTGGAGGGCGTCCCGGTGGCTGGGGGCTTCCTCGACGAGCACACGGTCGCGGGGCAGCCGGGTGCGGAGGTGGTCGAGGACCAGTTCGGCGGTGAGGCCGGTGCCGGGTTGGGGTGGCGTGGGTGCCGGGCGGGGCGGGGGCGGTTCGCGGTCCGACTGCCGTAGCAGCGAGGTGAGTTGGGCGAGGGCGGGTTTGAGGGTGGTGACGATGCTGGTGCCGGTGGGCAGCCAGGCCGCCTGTGCGGGGTCGCAGTCCAGGTGGTGGAGTTCGGTGCCGGGGTGCAGGAGCGGTCCGCCGTCGTCGAAGTGGTAGGTGAACACGGGCGCGCCGAGGGCCACGACGACGTCGTACGGCCGTAGCCGGTCGGCCAGTTGGCTCGCGACCGGTGGCAGGAAACCCTGGAAGAGGGGGTGGGACTCGGGGAAGCCCGAGCGGCCTGAGAGGGGGCTGATCCAGACGCCGGAGCGGGTGCGTTCGGCCAGGGCGCGGGCCTCGAAGAGGGCGTTCTCGTCGTCGACGCCGGGGCCGACGACCAGGGCGGGGCGGGCGCAGGCGTCCAGTCGGGCCGCGAGGGCGGTCAGGGCCTGCGGGGCGGCGGTGAAACCGGCGTGCACCGTGCGCGGCTGGACGGGGACGGCGGGCTGGTCCCAGTCGTCCTCGGGGACGGAGACGAACACCGGTCCGCGCGGGGGTGTCATCGCGACGCGGTGGGCCTCGGCGAGTACGGCGGGCACGTCGGCGGCGCGTTCCGGCTGGTGGGCGAACTTGACGTAGGGGCGCGGGAATTCGGCCGGTCGGTCGGCGCCGAGGAACGGGCGCAGCTGGAGCAGGGAGCGCGCCTGCTGACCCGCCAGGATCACCAGCGGGACGCGGTCGCGGTGGGCGTTGAAGACGGCACCGAGCGCGTGGCCGACGCCGCCGGCCGAGTGCAGGCTGACGAACGCGGCGCGGCGGGTGCCCAGCGCGTGGCCCGCGGCCATGGCGACGGCGGTGGACTCCTGGAGGCCGAGGACGTAGGCGAAGTCGTCGGGCCAGTCGCGGAACATGCGCAGTTCGGTGGAGCCCGGGTTGCCGAAGACCGTGGTCATGCCGGTGTCGCGGAGGAACTGGACGACGGCGTCCAGGACGGTTGCCTTCATGTGGTCCTTCCCATGCGGCTTCCTTCGTGGTTCCGCTTGCCGGTGAGCCGTTTCTCGACCGTCAGCAGGCCGGTGTTGAGCAGGTACCCCAGGGCGCCGAGCAGGACCAGTACCGCCCATACGGTGAGCAGGTCGGAGCGCGACTGGGCGTCGGTGAGCGCGAAGCCGATGCCGTTCGCGGTGCCCGGCAGCAGTTCGGAGAAGACCATGAGGATGAGGCAGAGCGACAGGCTGAGCCGCAGGCCCGCGAAGATGCGGGGCAGCGCGGAGGGCAGCAGCAGGAACCACAGGCGTTCGACCGCGGTCAGCCGCAGTACGGCGGCCACGTCGAGCCGGAGCGGGTCGGTGTCGCGGGCGCCCTCCGCGGTGTTGATCAGCACCGGCCAGACGGCGCTGAACACGATCGACGCGAGCTGCATCGGCGTACCGAAGTCGAACACGACGACGAACACCGGCACGAGCGTGGGCGGTGGCACGGCGCGCGCGAACTGGAGCACCGGGTCGCAGAGGGCGTAGGCCCTGGGCGAGCGCCCGACCAGGATGCCGAGGCCGACCCCGGCGACGGCGGCGAGCACGAACCCCGCGGACATCCGCCCGAGGCTGGGCAGGATGGTGTCGACGGCGGCCGGCGTGAGGAACACGTGTCCGACCGGCCCCGAGAACCACAGGTCGTAGGCGTGGCGTGCGATACGGGCGGGGGTCGGGAAGTAGACGCTGCCGTGCGTCCGGGTGGCCAACTGCCAGGCGGCCAGGGCGAGTACGAGGACCAGCAGGCGCGGGAGGGCACCGCGGGCGAGGCGTGCGGTTCGGCCCGCCGCGCCATGGTCTGCGGGGCGGCGGAACTCGGGGGGCGGTACCCGGCTCACGACGACACCCCTTCGCCGTGATCGTCGCGCCGCGCACCGCCCCGGCCGAACCTCCTCCGGGTCCGGAGACCGCCCGGAGCACTCGCCCCCGCCGCTCCCCGAGCCCCCGCCCGCCAGGGAAACGCCCTCCGCTCCCCCCACACCAGCACTCCGTTGATCACCAGCCCCAGCACCCCCGCCCACACCACCCCCGCCAGTACGTCCCGGGTGCCGTCCGTGGCCAGTTGGGCCTGGGCGATGAAGATGCCGAGGCCCTGGCCGAAGCCGGAGAGGAGTTCGGTGGCTGTCGCGAGGACGAGGGCTGTGGCGGCCGAGATGCGGAGGCCGGCGGCGATGAAGGGGGCCGTGGCGGGGAGTTCGACGCGCAGGAGTATCGACAGGCGGCCGAAGCCGAAGGCGCGCAGGGTGTCCTTGGCGAGGGGGTCCGTCTCGCCCAGGCCGTAGACGGTGTTGAAGAGGATGGGCCAGATCGAGGCGTAGGCGATCAGCGCGACCTCGGTCTCCGTACCGGAGCCGAGGAGGAGCGAGACGAGGGGGATCAGGGCGACGGACGGCAGCGGACGGAGGAATTCGATCACCGCGCGTACCGCGTCGTCGACCACCGGCACGCTGCCCAGCAGCAGACCGAGTGGAATCGCGATGGCGCAGGCGATGCCCAGTCCGAGCGCCCAGGCCCGGAGGGTGACCGCCACGTCGTCCAGGAATGCGCGGTCCGCCGCCAACTCGACGGCGCGGGCCAGGACTTCGGACGCGGGTGGCAGGTAGCTTCGTCGTACGAGGCCTGCTCTGCCGACCGCCTCGCAGGCGCCGAGGGCCAGGAGGACGCCGAGGGCGCCCAGGGTGAGTTCCTGACGGCGGTTCACTTGACGAGGAGCGTGGCCGGGTCGATCGGTTTCTTCAACAGCCCCTGTTTCCGCATGAGTTCGATGAGCCGGCGCAGTCGGGCGGCATCGGTGGCGGCCGGGTAGGCGGGCAGGTTGATGGTCTTGGCCTGGTCCGCGGTCACCTTGGTGTACTTGGGGAGTTCGGCGCGTACGAGCGAGGGGTCCTGGGCCGCGAGCTTCGAGGCGGCCTCGATCGCGCGCTTGAACGCCGCGGCGGCCTTGGCGTGCTTCTCGGCGAAGGCGCGGGTGGTGACGTAGCCACTGATCGGCAGGGACTGGACGGGCGCGGACCCGCCGTCGAGCAGCACCCGCGCCTTCAACTCGCCCTGGATCGCGCTGTCGAAGGGCTCGACCGCGTGGACGGCGTCGACCTGGCCCTTCTGCAGGGCGGGACCCATCTGCGGGAAGGCGATCTGCCGGTACACCGGGTGCCCGGCGCCCTGCTGGTCCAGGATCGCGTCGAGGGTGAGCGACTGGATGTTGTTGAGGATGTTGACGGCGACCGTCCTGCCCTTGAGGTCGGCGGGGGTCTTGATGGGAGAGTCCTTCGGGACCAGGACGTCCATCATGTGCGGTGCCGTGCGGACGCCCTCGGAGAGGATGCGGAGGTCGAGGGTGCCCTTCTCGTCGGCCTGGAGAAAGGTGACGTAGTTCGCGCTCGCGATCACGTCGACCTGCCCCTTGGACAGGGCGGGCAGGGCCTGGATGCTCTGCTGAACGGGCTGGATGGTGACGTCCAGCCCCTCCTTCACGAACAGTCCGCGGTCCCTCGCGATGTAGAGCGCCGCCGCGTCGGTCAGCGGCAACGCGGCCACCCGGATCTTCTGCTTCCCGTCGCCCGCGGAGCCGGAGTCCCCACCGTCCCCGCAGGCGACGAGCACGAGTGCCAGCGCGATCGCGCCCGCCGCCAACCTTCCTGTTCCCACTTGTAATTGACGCGAAGTCGTCATGCGAGCAAGAAATACCAGCGTTTTGGCATGATCACCACATGCAGGTCGGACAAACCTTCACTGTTTGGAAAAATGCGAAACGAGTTCTCTACCGACCCACGCGAGCGCGTCCGGCAGCGCCTCCGTGGCAACCGGCAGCCAGAGGGACGCGGAGACCAGTCCGGCGTCGGCCAGCTGCCCCAACTCGTCCCGTACGCTCTCGGCGCTCGCCTCGGCTCCGCCCAGCGGGCGACCCGGCACCTTCATCGCAGGGGTGAACCCGGGTGGCACGAGGAACAGGCCTGCCGTCAGGGCCAGTTCACCGGAGTCGCGTCCTACCTCGGCGCCGAGGGCGTCGAGCCGCGCCCGTACCCCGGTGAGCGCCTCGGCATCGACGCCGGAGCCGTGCCAGGCGTCGCCGAACCGCAGGGCGCGGCGCAGTGCCGCGTCGCTCTGGCCGCCGATCCAGACGCCGGGTCCGCCCTCGGTGCGGGGCAGCACCCCGAGCCGCGCGGAGCCCTCGCCGCGCCACAACTGCCGTACGACAGCGAGCTGTTCGTCGGTCCGGCGGCCCCGGCCCGCGAACGGGACGCCGACGGCCGCGTACTCCTCGGTGTCCCAGCCGGTGCCGATGCCGAGGGTGAAACGGCCGCCGGAGAGGCGGTCGAGGGTGGCGGTCTGGTGGGCCAGGATCAGCGGGTTGTACAGCGGCAGCACCAGCACGCTGGTGACCAGCCCGATCCGCCGCGTCGCCCCGGCCACCGCGGCCAGCAGGATCAGCGGGTCCGGGGTCACACCCGTCGCGCCGGCCACCGCGTGGCCGCTCGCGAAAACGTGGTCGAGCCCCAACTCCTCGGCGTTGACAGCGACTTGAAGGACCGCGTCCACCTCTTCGTCCCGGTCGGGCCACAGGCGGTGCGGTGCTACCCCGATACGCATCTCGGTCGTACTCCCCTCGTGCGACAAGAACGTCGGTAACGACCCAACAGCACGACAGCCGCCGGGGACACCCCGTTCACGCCCGCACCTGGATCAGCGCATGGGTGCCGCCCGTGCGCCAGCGCTGCCCCTCCGCCGCGACCAACGCGGCCTCCGTGTCGGCGTCGAGGCCGGTGATCACATCGGACTTGAGGGTGCGCAGGGCGGCGACCGGTCCCGGGAAGTACACGGTGACGTCGGCGAACGGCGTGGTGGGCGCCCAGCGCCGATCGGCCACCAGGCGGCGGTAGTTGAGGTCGCCCTTCACGATCGTCAGGGTGGCCGCGGCGAACTCGGCACGGAGGTCGGCAGGCATGTCGGCGTACGGCAGCGGGGCGCAGGAGAAGGGGTGGGCGCGCACGGTGAGGCGGCCGTCCGCCATGGCCGACCAGAGGCGGCGGCCGTACGTCGCCGCCGCACCCGGCGCTCCGGTGAGCCGGTGCAGGGCGTCGACCACGTCGGCGGTCGTGGCGTCGGAGACGTAGTACGGGTGGGGCTTGATGTGCAGGACCGCCCGCTCGATGCGCCCCTCGTCGAGGAGGTGGGCGATCAGCAGCAGGTCGGGGATGAGTTCGCGGCCCGCGTTGTCGGCGACCAGGCACAGGGTGCCGGAGAGGAGCGACCACAACCGGTCGCTGTCGTCGGCGACCAGGGCCGGGACGGGAGCCTGCGCGGCCGACTCCGCTCCTGCGGCGGAGAGACGGAAGCCGAGGTCCGCGCGGTTGCCCCAGAGAGAGCCGTGCAGCAGTGCCTGCCCTCGCTCCTCCGGCGACTTGCCCTCAAGGGCGTCGAGGGCGGCGAGTTCCTCGTCCGTCTCGGGGGCGTCGAGTTCGGCGCGTTTGAAGGGGCGGAACGGGTCGATCCCCTGCCAGGCGCCGGGACCGAAGTAGCCGACGGCGCCCAGGAGTTGGCGGTAGAAGTAGCTCTCGGACCAGAGCCAGGGAACGTCGTACCAGGACTGCCCGGCGTATTCGTCGGTGCCCCAGGCGGCCCACTGCCCATGGTCGGGGGCGTCGGCGCAGAGGGGTTCGACGGCGCCCTCGGTGCAGTTCTTCAGCAGGGCGTCGAGGGCGCGGTGCTGTGCGGGGCCGTAGGGGAAGGCGTCGCGTACCTGCTGGATGATCGCGGGGTGCCGTTCGGCCAGCACGCTGTGGGGGAACGAGCCGGGCTCGTTGCCGAGGATCACGGGCGCGGCGGGGGTTTCGGGCATGCGGCTCACCGTACCGGGCGGGTCAGCCGGCGCCGATCTCCCGCTCCAGTCGCGCGGCGAGGCTGAGATAGCGGGCGCGGCGCGGTACGGGGACCACGCCGCGGATCACCAGGTGCCACATCTCGGCGGTTCTGCGGGGCTGCAGGGCAACCGGTTCCAGGGCGCGCCCGATGACGCGGATGCCGACGAAGAGTCCGACGAGGGTGCGGGCGACGGCGTCCACGTCGATGTCGGGGTGCGCGTCGGCCTCGGCGACCGCGCCGGCGAGTTTGCGGGCGGCGATGTCGAGCCACTCCGTGAAGGGGTGCGGCATCGGGGGCCGCACCTCGATCTCCCCTGCGGCGAGCCGGAGTCCGGCCCGTGGGATGGGCCCCTCGACGGCCAGCCGGGTCATGCCGAAAGTGACACGTATCAGTGTCTCCAGTGAGGAGTAGCCCCGGCTGTCCATGTCCCTGGTCATCTGACGCGAGGCCTTGGCCTGCATCTCCAGAATGGTGTGGGCGAGGTCTTCCTTGGCCGCGAAGTGGAAGTACAGGGCGCCCTTGGTGACTTGGGCGTGGTCGACGATGTCGCTGAGACTGGTGGACTCATAGCCCTGCCGGTCGAACAGCTCGGCGGCGGCCGTGATGATCGTTGTGCGGGTCTGTTCGGCCCGTAGCTGCCTCGCCATCGACTGAAACACTCCCGTGAAGGAAAAAACAACGGCCCATGCCGTTTTTTCTTACCCCCTGTACACAGTAGCTCACCGTCCGACGGCTTCGACCTCGCCCCCGAAGACCACCAAGTCCCCTCACGTTCCCATCACTTGCGTCTCTCTGTCACCCCCACCCCGACTCTTGACCACTTTCGGTATCTGTGGCACGTGTCAGCGACCGTTCTCGGCCACACGAACGACCGACCGCCCCAGGGAGGCGCCCATGAGGACGCATCTCCCGTTACGGGTCGGCCGGTCGGTTTCTGTGTGTGGCCTGTGGGATCAGAAGGTGAGCTTCCAGCTGTTGAGGGTTCCGGTGTCCTGGGCTGCGGTGTCCTGGACACGCAGTTTCCAGGTTCCGTTCGCCGTCTCGCCGGCGGCGTCCACCGTGTAGGTGGCCTTGACGTCGTCGGCGGAGTCCGAGGTGCTCGCGGACTTCAGACGGTACGTCGAACCGTCCGGCGCGACCAGGTCCAGGACGAGGTCGCCGCGGTAGGTGTGGGTGATGTCGACGCCGACCTGGAGGGCCGAAGGCGCGTTGCCGCTACGGCCGTTGACGGCGATCGGGGACTCGACGGCCGAGCCCGCGTCGGGGATCGCGACGGCGGTGGTGCTGGAGAAGGTGGTCCCCGTCGTCGTACCGCCGTTGCCGCTCACGGCCTGGACGGTCTTGGCCGCGTCCGCGAGTCCCGCACCGCAGCCGCCCGAGCAACTGCCGGGCAGCGCACGGGCGTTGCTCTTGATGGCCGACTCGACCCCGGCCGGGGTGAGCGCGGAGTTCGCCGACTTCATGAGCGCGACCAGACCCGCGATGTGCGGGGTGGCCATGCTGGTGCCCTGGTAGTAGGCGTACGACTCGGTGGACGGGGTCTTGGTGCCGGAGTTCAGCGTGGAGTAGATGCCGTTGGCGGTGCCGGTACTGGTCTGGCCGCCGGGGGCCGAAATGTCCACGCCCGTACCGTAGTTGGAGTAGGACGCCTTGGCGCCGGCGCGATTGGTGGCGGCGACGGAGATGACGTCGGCGCAGTTGCCCGGCGAGTGGTTCGCCACGTTGTCGTTGTCGTTACCCGCCGCCACGACGACCGTGGTGCCGCGGTTCACGGCCGCGGTGATCGCGCTCTGGGTGGCCGAGGTGCAGGCGCCGTCGCCGCCCAGGCTCATGTTGATGACCTTGGCGATGTTGCCGTTGGCGGGGACGCCGGAGACGGTGCCGCCGGACGCCCAGGTGATGGCGTCGATGATGTCGGAGTCGTAGCCGCCGCACTTGCCGAGGACGCGCAGCGGGGAGATCTTCGCGCCGTAGGCGATGCCCGCGATGCCCTTGCCGTTGTTGGTGACGGCGGCGATGGTGCCGGCCACATGGGTGCCGTGCCAGGAGGAGTTGCTCGCCCCGATGCCCGTACCGCACTCGTTGGCCGCGTAGTAGTCGCCGGGGTCGGCCGGGTTGCTGTCGCGGCCGTCGCCGTCGACCGAGACGGCGGTGTCGGTGATGAAGTCGTAGCCGGCGACGATGTTCGCGGCGAGGTCGGAGTGGGTGACGTAACCGGTGTCGATGACGGCGACGGTGACCCCGCTGCCGGTCGAAGTCGGCCACGCGGCCGGGACGTTCATGCCGGCGGCGGCCTCGAACAGGTCCCACTGCTTGCCGTACTCGGTGTCGTTCGGGTCGGCCTGCGGGGTGTTCAGCCGGTCCGGTACGACGTAGGAGACCTGCGGGTCGGACTTGAACTCGGCGATGACGTCGGCGACTTCGGTGGTGCTACGCGCGTCACCCAGACCGACGAGGGCGGCGCCGGTGCCGAGGCGGCGCTGGAAGTCGACGTCCTCGCCGGTCTCCTTGCCCTTGGCGGCGGCGTCGGCTTCGGCGGCCCGGTTCGAACTCGCCTCCGCGGCACCCGACTTGTAGCCGACGATGAGGCGCTGGGCGAGGGCGCCGGGGGCGGCCTCGGTCTGGCCGGGCAGGGCCGGCGCCGCGGCCTGGGTGGGGGGTTCCTGGGCGACTGCGGCCGAGGTGGCCACCGTGGCGAGGAGGGCCGCGGAGACCGCGGCGACGGATATCAGGGTCCGTCCGGTGGGGAATGCCGTGGGAGTGCGCAAGGGCTTGCCTTTCGTGGCCGGACTCCGAGCACGCGGAGCGGCGGTCGATTCGCTTCGTCGTCGAAGCGGCGGGGGGTCGATCCAGAGAGCGCCGGGCACGAGAGCCGCCACACCAGGGGTTGCCTGTGGGTCAGCTGTGGTCAAACGATAGGCAAAGAGAAGGTCATCTGGATACGGGGGAAACCCTCGGTCGGGCCGGAAACCGCCCTCGACATCGACCGGTTGACCGATCTGCCCCGGTTCACGGCGGTGGGGCGGACCGAGCGCGTGGAGCCGGGGGCGGTGGGGGCGGACTGAACACGTGGGGCCCCAGGGCCGTATGACACGGACAGACCGTTCCCGCCCCGGCCGAGGAGACGTTCCGGATGTCCCGGATGACCGCACACCGCACCGCCATGGCGGGCGCCGCCATGGCCCCGCTGCTGCTCACCGTCTGGGCGGCGGGTCCGGCGCAGGCGCACGGGGCGCCGACGTATCCGGTCAGCCGGGTGTACGCCTGCTCGCCCGACGGCGGCAGCGCGGCCGGGACGGCGGCCTGCAAGGCGGCCGTGGCGGCGAACGGAGGGCCCTTCACGTTCTGGGACAACATCCGGGTCCCGAACATCAACGGACGGGACCGGCAGCTGATCCCCGACGGGAAGCTGTGCAGCGGTGGGCTGTCCGACTACAAGGGGCTCGACCTCGCCCGTACCGACTTTCCGTCGACGCGGCTGACTCCGGGGGCGAAGCTGACGATGACGTACGCGTCGACGATCGCGCACACCGGCACGTTCAAGTTGTATCTGACGAAGGCCGGTTACGACCCTTCGAAGCCGCTCACCTGGTCCGAGCTGCCGGCGCAGCCGTTCGCCGAGGTGAAGGACCCGCCGCTGACGGGTGGCGCGTACCGCATCAGGGCGACGCTGCCGACGGGCCGGACGGGGCGCCAGCTGATCTACACCATCTGGCAGAACAGCAGCACCGAGGACACGTACTATTCGTGCTCGGACGTGGTGTTCCCCGGGGGCGCCGCCGCTGCTTCGTCCTCTTCGCCGGCGACTGCCGGTACGAAGGACAAGGCGGCGAGTCCGTCCGCCTCGGCCGCCAAGTCGCCCACGGCCGCGAGCACTTCGGCGAAGGCCGAGGAGTCCGCTGCGGCCCAGAAGGCGTCCCCCGCCGAGGAGACCACCACGCCGGGCAGCAGTCCGGTGGCGTCCGACGTCGACGCCTCGTCGGGCGGCCCTTCGGCGCCCATGCTGGCGGGCGGCGCCGCCGCGGTGCTGGTGCTCACCGGGGGCGCCGCCCTGTTCCTGCGACTGCGCCGACGCTGAACTCGGCGCTTACAGGCCCTACTTGATCGCTAGTTGGTGTAGACCGCCGCGCCGTTGTCCGTCACCGGGGCGTACTTCGCGGTGAAGTAGCCCGCGCTGAAGCACAGGGACGAGCCCGAGGTCTTGGTGAAGGCCTGGTTGGTGAAGTTGATGCTGGTGTCGGTGTTGCTCGCCGTGCCGCTCAGGCTGGGCGCCTGGTAGACGCAGGTGATGCTGCCCAGCAGGGTGGTCAGCTTGACCGTGGTCTGGATGGTGGAGCCGCTGGCCGGGGTGACGGTCAGGGTGCCGTCCGAGGCGGCCGCGGTGGTGTACGGCAGGTTGTCGACCGTGATGCTGGAGACACCGAGAACGCCGAGGACGTTGCTGGTGCAGCTGCTGCTGTCGAAGCTCTGTCCGGAGACGGACTCGGTGGCGGTGCCCGGCGCGGTCGGGTTGTCGGTGACGGTCGCCGTGAACTGCGAGGTGGTGCACTTGATGCCGCTGGTGCCGGTCGCGCTGGAGTACAGGGTGGCGCTGGTGCCGGTGGCCAGGGGCGCGGTCAGTACATCGCCGACGGCGACGGCCGTACCGGCGAGGCTGCCGGTGGTGAGCACCGGGGTGTCGGCCGCGGACGCCGGGACGGTGAAGGGGAGGGTGAGCGCGGCGACGGAGCCGACGAGGGTGAGGACGGTGCGAGTGCGCATGCGGGTGTACCTCTTCTTCCGAAGTGGAACCAGGGGGTTCTTTGGGGGGTGGGGGAACTGGGGGGTGTTTCGAGGGTGGGTGAACTGGGGCTTGGGGCGCGCGAGTTCGCCGTCGCCGGCCCGTGACGCCTTCTCCGTACGCGACGGGCCGGCAACGGCGGCCTGCCGGTGACCGGCCGGAGGCCCACGGGGGTTGAAGGCTTCCGGCCGGGCCGGGCGGTGGGGCGGACGGCACGGACCAGGGGGGAAGCGGCCGTGCCGGGCCGCGGGGTTTTCGGACTCTGCGGGCGTGAAGTGCCCTTGTGGAAAGGGAAGTCCGGGAACGCGGCTCCTGCCACGTGCCGGATCCGGCGCCACGGATCCGGCAAACAAGGGAGAGTTGTAGACCTGAGTGTCCGTCAACGTCAAGACGTGCAAGTCAATTTGGTGCACTGATCGAGGTGCGGTCACCGGGTCCGCGAGATCGCGGAGAGGCCTTGCCTCACAGGTGGCACATCATCAACACTCTTTTTCCACAACTCCCTTGACCCTCGAATGTAACCCCCGGTAACTTCCTCGACGGCTACTGCTGCGTAACCTGAAAGCCCTTGCACCCGCCGGGAGTTGTGAGGACGGCTGCGCCGCACTCGCTGTCCGCGCCAGGACAACGCGCCACATTGGATACCGACTCGCGTTGACTAGAGCAGCACATGGGAGCAGACATGGCTTCACCCTCGGACGCCAACTCGTCCGCAGGCAACACCCCCGAGAACCCGGAAACCGGTTCCGCAGCTGAGACCGCCGAGGTTCCCGAAAGACGCGGTCAGGTCCGGCTGCGCCGCGCCGCGGTGATGGCGGTGCCGGCCACCCTGGCCGCCGCCGCCCTCGGGATCCTCACCGCCCAGGGCGCCCTGGGGGTGCAGTTCTCCATCTCGGGCATGCCGTTCACGGTCACCGCCAAGTCGCTCGACGGCACCGGCTTCGAGCAGTTCGGCGACCTCGACAACATGATCCCGAACAGCCCGAACGCGGGTGACACCGGCGGGCAGGTGCTGGTCATGACCTCCGCCATCAAGAGCGCCACGCTCGACAGCCTCTGCCAGAGCGTCGACCTCGGCGGCATCAACCTGCTCATCAAGGCGGGCAGCGGCTCCACGAAGGTGACGGCGAGCGACCTCACCACGGACTCGACGGAACTGTCGGGCGACGCCTCCTTCGGCAACATCGAGATCGGCAACGACGCCAGCACGCTCACCAAGGCCGGTGTGCAGGGCAAGAAGGGCGTCTTCAGCCAGCAGTCCGACACCGTGCACATCGACAACCTGCGGCAGACCAACTACGCCACCACGGCGGGTGTGTTCAAGCTGCCGGGTCTCAAGCTCAGCTTCAGCGACTCGGGTTGCTGATGTCCGACAACCTGTCACGGCAGGGGATGCGGCCCGCCTTCCGACGTTGGCGGGCCGGTCGTCCGTTCTGGGGCGGGCTGCTGCTCGCCCTGGGCGGGGCGGAGATCCTGCTCACGGAGAAGGTGTCGCTGAAGGTCGCGATGCACATCGGGATGCAGGGCATGACCGGCTATCTGCTCCCCGTGCTGATGGTGCTGCTCGGCCTGCTGATCCTCTTCAGCCCGAGTCAGCGGCTCTTCTACTCGATCGTCGGGGTCCTGTGCACACTGGGCTCCTGGCTCACCTCGAACCTCGGCGGCTTCTTCGTCGGGCTGCTGCTGGGAGTCGTCGGCAGCTGCCTCACGTTCGGCTGGCTGCCGGACCAGGAGCCGCGGTCCGAGCGCCGGCGCCGCAAGCGCGAGGCGAAGTCGGCCACGAAGACGGAACTCCAGCACCAGGCCTGATCGTCAGGGCCTGAAGGCGTCACGCCCCGGCAACCGCCGGGGCTCGACGCATGCTCTCCCGCCCGGCCGTCAGTGCGCGGTCGCGGGCGGTTCGGTGGAGGTGGGCATCGGGGACTCGGTCGAGGTGTGCACGGCGGTCGGCTCCACGGGGACCGACTGCGCCACGTCGCTCTCCTCCTTCATGGCCTTCGCCTCGCTCTTGAGGATGCGCATCGACTTGCCCAGCCCGCGCGCGGCCTCCGGCAGCTTCTTCGAGCCAAACAGCAGGATGACGACGATCGCCACGACCAGCAGGTGCCATGGTTCCAGTCCGTTGCGGAGCATGACCGCGCCCTCTCTTCCCTGACAACAGTTGCTATGTTGCGCAACTGTACAACCCACGAGTGGATCGCAGACCCCTCAGGGCCAGGGCGTACAGGCCGAGCACGGCCGCGAGCAGCAGGTAGTAGGGAAGCGCGAGCCCTGTCATGCCGAGCGCCGCGCCCAGCGGAGTCGGCGGCAGCAGCAGTCCTACGGCGGCCAGTACGGCCGCGGCCCGTCCGACCGGCCCCGGTCCGCCGCCCTCGGCCAGGCTCCGGCCGGTGCGCAGGAGCAGCATCACCAGGGCCTGGGTGAGCAGGTTCTCGGTGAACCAGGCCGAGTGGAACAGCACCTCGTCGTCCACGGCGTCGGGGCCGCGCAGCGCGAGCGCGAGCACGGCGAAGGTGGCGAGGTCGGCGACCGCGTTGAGCATCCCGAACCCGGTGATGAACCGCAGGAACGCCCGGGGCCGCAGCTCGGTGGGCCGGCGCAGCGCGGCGGCCGACGGCCGGTCGTGGGCGAAGGCCAGTTGGGCCGCGTCGAAGCAGAGGTTCTGGGCGAGCACCTGGACCGGGAGCATCGGCAGGAAGGGCAGCAGCAGACCGGCGGCGAGCATCGCGATGACGTTGCCGAGGTTCGAGGAGAACGTGACCCGCAGATACGAGGCGATGTTGGCGCTGCTGTGCCGGCCGGCCGTGACCGCGTGCCGGATCGCGGTGAGGTCCTTCCCGGCGAGCACGACGTCGGCGGCCTCGCGGGCCACGTCGACCGCGGCCCGGGGTGCGATCCCGACGTCGGCGGCGCGCAGCGCGGGCACGTCGTTGAGTCCGTCGCCGAGGAAGCCGACGGTGTGTCCGGCCGCGCGAAGGGCGACGACTGCGCGGGCCTTGTCCTGAGGGGTGCAGCGGGCGGAGACCCGCACCTGCCCGGGGTCCAGCCCCAGTTCCCGGCACACACGGGCCGCCGTGGCCGGATGGTCGCCGGTGAGGATCCGCACGCCGATGCCCAGCTCGGCCAGGGCGCGCAGGGCTTCCGGCGCGGCCGGGTCGATGGCGTCGTGGAAGGTGACCAGTCCCCGGAAGGTCAGGCCCCGTTCGTCGGCGGGGGTGTACGCGCGCGTGCGGGCCGGGAGTTCGGTGGTGGCGACCGCCAGCAGCCGCAGCCCGGAGTCGGCCTCGCGGGTGGCCAGGGCGAGCAGCCGGTCCCGTTCGCCGGGCTCCAGCAGGCACCGTTCCACGACGTCCTCGACCGCGCCTTTGACGATGAGGGTGTGCGTGCCGAGGGCGTCGCCGCGCACCACCGCCGAGGCGAGCCGGCGCAGCGGGTCGAAGGGCACGGCCGCGATCCCGTCGTACTCCTCCCCCACCGGCCCGGCCGCGGCCAGCAGTGCTTCGTCGAGGGCGTCCGGGACGGGTGCGTCGGCGAGTTGGAGGGTCCACCAGGCGGCTGTGGCGGCCAGTTCGAGGACGTCCGGGTCGTGGCGGCCGTCGGGGCCGAGGGCGCGTTCCACGACCGGGCGGTCCTGGGTGAGGGTGCCGGTCTTGTCGAGGCAGAGGACGTCCACGGCGCCCAGGTCGTGCAGGGCGGGGAGCCGTCTGACGACGACGCCGTGCTGACGGGCGAGCAGCGCGGCCCCGCGCGCGAGGCAGTTCGTCACGATCACCGGAAGCATCTCGGGGGTCAGCCCGACCGCCACCGCGACGGCGAACGGCAGTGTCGTAAGGCCCCGGCCGCGCAGTGCCGCGTTGGCCATCAGGACCAGCGGGGGCGTCAGCAGCATGAACCGGATCAGCACCCAGGAGACGCCGTGCACGGAGCGGTCGAAGGCGCTCGGCCCGCGCCGCACCGGCCCGCCGTGCGCGGCGGCGAACCGGGTCCGCGCGCCCGTCTCCAGGACGACCGCCGTGGCACTGCCCGAGACGACGCCGCTGCCCTGGAAACACAGGTGCGGCTGGGCGAAGGCGCCCTCGTCGGCCGCGCCGGGCAGTTCTACGGTCGCCTTGGCGACCGGCGCGGACTCGCCGGTCAGCGCGGCCTGGTGGACGGTCAGCCCGCTCGCGCGCAGGAGTCGTAGATCCGCCGGGACGAGGTCGCCGGGGCCGAGCCGGACCACGTCGCCCGGGACCAGTTCGGCGACCGGTATCTCCCGGGCCCGCACCGCGGACCCGGGGGCCGCGCGGCGCAGCACGCAGGCGGTCGAGCCGACCAGCTCGCGCAGGTCGTGCAGGGAGCGGTCGGCCCGGTGCTCGCCGCCGGCCCGCAGCGCACAACTCACCGCGACGAGCGCGAGGATCACGGCGGCGGTGCCCCAGGAGGCGACGAGTGCGGAGACCAGGCCGAGGCAGAGCAGGACGGCGGTGAAGGGATCGCGCAGACCGCGCAGGAACAGGCGGTGCCACGGGGTCGTACGGCGTTCCGGGAGGGTGTTCTCGCCGGTCGCCGCGAGCCGGGCGGCGGCCTCCGGTTCGGTCAGTCCGCGCGGGCCGGTGTCGAGGTGCCGCAGCGCCTGGAGCGGGGTGTGCCGGTGGGCGGCGGCGTCAGAGGCCACGGAGTCGGGGGGCGGGCACGTCGCGGTCGGCGCGGTCGGTGAGGCGGGCGACCGCGAGCCGGACCACGTCGACCACGTCCGGGTCGTCGACGAAGTACACCTGGCGGCGGCCCTCACGGCGGGAGCGGACCAGGCCGGCGAGTTTCAGTTTGGTGAGGTGCTGGCTGACGGCGGGCAGCGCGCCGCCGACCCGCTCCGCGAGCCCGGTGACATCGCTCTCGCCCTGGGCCAGCGCCCACACGATGTGCAGCCGCGCGGGCGAGGCCAGGAGTCCGAAGGCCGCGGCGGCGCCCGCGAGCACGTCGGCGGACGGGTCCTCGAAGCCGCGGCCGGCTGTCTGCACCGTCGTCGCCTCCGTCCTGGCCGTTGCTTTCGTACGAACCGCCCCAGTCTAGGGGGCCGGAACTTCTCCCCGATCCGGGGAGTTTCCACGGTGTCGCAGACACGGATTTGTATACGCATGACTACACACATGGAGAGCGCATGGCCCTGTGGGACCGCTTCAAGGAGTCCGCGTCGACGATGCAGACCCAGCTCGTGGCGAAGAAGAACGATCTGAAGAGCGGGGCGTTCCGCGACGCGAGCATGGCGATGTGCGCGCTCGTGGCAGCTGCCGACGGAACCGTCGACCCCTCGGAGCGGCAGCGCGTCGCCCAGCTCATCGCGAGCAACGAGGTGCTGCAGAACTTCGACGCGATGGACCTCCAGCGCCGTTTCGACGCCAACCTGGACAAGCTGACGGCCGACTTCGCCTTCGGCAAGGTCAGCGTGCTCCAGGAGATCGCCAAGGCGAAGAAGAAGCCCGCCGAGGCCCGTGCCGTGATCCAGATCGGCATCGTGATCGGCGGCGCGGACGGCGACTTCGACAAGACCGAGCAGGCCGTGGTCCGCGAGGCCTGCTTCACCCTGGACCTGCCGCCGCACGAGTTCGACCTCTGACCTGCCCTCGCCCCTCGCTCGGAACAGCGAAGTCCCCCACGGACAGCCCGAATTGTTGATGTAACCGACCGTCTCTCCGTACGTAACCTCCCCAACCCTCATACGACGTCGAGATGATCACAATGCGGCAGCAACAACTCACTGCGGGTCGCTGCTCACTTGACTACCAGCGGTCACACACGATTGGCTCCGGGCCAGCGGGAGTCACCCGGTCGGCGCACCTCATACGGCTCCGGGCGCACTCTCCCCGTCCCCGAGCTCGGCCGCACAGCGAGGTGCCGCACCCCCCATGACCACTCCTCCCTCACCTCACGCCCCCTTCCGTCGCATACACGGCACGGTGCTGACCGGCGCCGTCGCCGTCTGTCTGCTGCTCGCCGGCTGCTCCGGAACCGGTGATTCCGGGTCCGGCCCGGGCACGGACGCGGCCGGTGCCGGGAGCACCGGCCGACTCAAGATCGCCATGGTCACCCACGCGAGCAAGGGCGACGCCTTCTGGGTGCTGGTGAAGAAGGGCGCCGAGGCCGCCGCCGCCAAGGACGGCGTCGAGCTGACGTACACGAGCGACCCGGACGCCACTGGGCAGGCCGAGCTCGTGCGGGACGCGATCCGGGACGGGGTCGACGGCATCGCGCTGACGCTCGCCAAGCCGGACGCGATGAAGGCACCGATCGCCCAGGCCAAGTCCTCGGACATCCCCGTGGTCGGCCTCAACTCCGGTATCGACTCCTGGCAGTCGGACGGTGTCCTGGAGTTCTTCGGGCAGGACGAGAGCGTCGCGGGCCGCGCCGTCGGCGAGAAACTGGACGCCCTCCAGGCCAAGCACGCCCTGTGCGTGATCCACGAGCGGGGCAATGTCGCCCTGGAGGCGCGCTGCGCGGGCGTGAAGAAGACGTTCACCGGCGAGACCGACATCCTCTACGTGGACGGCACCGACATGAACGCCGTGGCCGCGGGTGTCACGGACCGGCTCAAGCAGGACCCCAGCATCGACGAAGTGGTCATGCTGGGCGCCGATTTCGCGCTGTCCGCGGTCAAGTCCGTGAAGGCGGCGGCCAGTAAGGCCAGGGTCGCGACCTTCGACCTCAACTCGGCACTGGTCAAGGCCGTGCAGAGCGGGGACGTACAGTTCGCGGTCGATCAACAACCGTATCTGCAGGGCTATCTGGCCGTGGACTCGTTGTGGCTGTACAAGACCAACGGCAACATCAGTGGCGGCGGGGTGGCTCCCGTGCTCACCGGCCCGGCGTTCGTGACGAAGACGAACGTCGGCGCGGTCGCGAAGTTCGCGGCCAACGGAACGCGCTGACCGGACACTTCGTACGAGGATGTAGCGAGGACGACCACGATGTCTCCACGGACAGGTGCCCGGCGCCGCGTCGGTTCCATACG
>Ga0307509_10004753_pt1 | contig 19364 bp, 30 predicted proteins | sample 10_EM_MG_FD_202245 | JGI IMG/M metagenome (GOLD analysis project Ga0307509, IMG submission 202245) | Populus trichocarpa ectomycorrhiza microbial communities from riparian zone in the Pacific Northwest, United States - 10_EM | ecosystem: Host-associated > Plants > Roots > Unclassified | place...
CCCACCAACTCCCTTGTGGTGACGCATCGAAAGAACAGGGAGAGCAGCAGCCCGACCCCCGTTATCGGCATCGGATGCGAGTCACTGATGGCCGACGACCGACTCGTGGAAATAAGTCGCTTTCCGTGCCGCGCGTTATCCACACTGGGGGAGTTGTGTACAATCGTCACAGGACGTGTCCTTCAAGCTCCCCAGCCCTGTGCAGTCCGGCTCCGTGGCTCCGAAAGGAGGGTTCGCGAGGCTTTGACAGCCGACAGGAAACAACGCAGCCAGAGAAGCCGAGAGGTTTGGTCGCTACTGCAGACAGGTCGCCTCATCAACCGATGGTAGCCATCTGGCCAACAACCGATAGTGCCCATCGGGCCGAGATTCGCAAGGGACCATTTTCGACCGTTCGCTTCGTTCACATCCACCATCGATCCCTCGCTTCTGATCACTCCTGAACTCCATCCGGCACCCGTCGCGTGTTTGGCCTCCTGCACCCCGTTTCCGCTTGCACAGTTTGCGGTTGGTTGTCTTCGGGTGCACGAGACGACTGGATTCATCTAACTACCACATCCTGCCACTCGGCTACCCTGGCCTGTCTGATTTCCCCGTCCTCGGACGGACCGGCCGCCAAGATCCGCACGTACCACCATCAACATGTCCTCTGATCACCCGCAGGGCGACCTCAACTTTGGGGGCCGTCATCTCCAGCGTCGCGCCCCAATGATCGCCAAGGCCACATGTGAGCCATGAGGACCCCCCGCGTTGCCTTGGTTTGTTCAAGGGTGACTTTGGTTACTATGGATAATCCTCCCGTGAGTTCAAACGGCGAGGTATCGGATCCCAATCGAAGCGCCTGTGATCAGCCTCCGCATGATTTGGCTCGTCCCGAGGTACGCCCGAACAATGGGGTGTGGGTGACGAGCGAGCACCGTGATCTCAGTGAGTCAGATGGCGTGCGCTCGGCCCTGGTGCATTTGCCGCCGACCACAAGCGATGAGTCGGAACTTGACACCGACGGCCTCCCAGAAATCTATAAAAGGGTCGAGGCGCACTCCCTGGTTTCCTCAGCCGCTGTGCAGCTCACCCCAGTCCTCCTCCCCTACCTCTAAAACCTCAGGCCTGGTGCCGTTGTTTTCTGTTCTTCCTCACGACAATTCACATCATCATGTTCCTCAAAGCTACTCTCACCTTCCTCGCCATCGGGGCACTCTCCGTCAACGCGTTGACCACCCCGGTTGCGCGCTCCCCTGCTCCTGAGCCAGAGTGTGAGTTTCGCCGATCGTTCTCTATCAGACCTTACCACGATCTGACGTTGGTCTCGTTTAACAGCCCAAGAACTCGAGGCTTGGATGCTCAAGCGCGATCTTTCATACGACCTGTTCTCACGCGAGCCTGAGGATAGGGCCGAGTGGGCGGGATTCGCCAGGGCTCCCCAGAACAGTAAGGGCAAGAAAAAGGTTACCATTGTGTCTGGCGACCACCCCGAGGACAACCCTCGCGTTAGGGTCCCCACACCCCGCCCCCGCCCCGACCCCAACGGGGGGAGTGGCGAGTGATCCGTCGCGATCACGCTCGCCATGTAACATCCAGGCTAAATAGACAATAACGGTCAGAACTGGTTATAATTCTTGCCCTTCGGGACTTGTGTGAACCACCGAATTTGACCCAAGGCGTTTGAGATATTTGTCACAGCAGCGAGTTGGAACCACTTTGAGCTGATGGTTCCCGAACTTCAACGTTCTCTCCTGTTGACGACCTCACTCCGGGAGTTCTGAGCGGGAAAGTAAGACCCCACGGAGTTTCGCCTAACTCCGACAGTAATACTATGTCGGTACCCGGCCCCTGGCTGATCGCGCAGCATCCTCGGCTGATCAGTGGGTCCCACGTAAGTACCTCGGCCATCCCCGTCTAAGAATCCTACGCATTTTAATAGTCTCGGCGGAGGGAGGAACGATCGAAGCAAAGAGAGTTATGTCTTTGTGACATGAGAGTGATCCGGCACGCGTTCCTCTTCGGAGGAAACCTCCACCTCCTCACCCTACGGTCACTACTCTCGAGGCGAGTGAACAATTTCGTGAGCGCGAAACGTGCGGGCCATTCCGAGGTACCTCAGCCAGTTCATCATTTGCATACAATCCATCACAAGATTGGTTTTGATCCCTGTAATATCATCAGCTCCGGATCAAAGGCTCTCACCGAACGGAACAATGGCCAGTCAGTGTTGCCAAGGAAAGAGGGGAATGGAGAAGGGCAATCCAAAGAACCGCTGGGCGGTTCGACCTTTCGATCCGGTAATACGCCGCCATTGAATCAAGGGGATCAAGAACGCAAGATTGCATTGTCAAGGACAGAACGGACCAACAACACAACAGACGCACACACGATATGTAGTACGATCCAAACCAAGTTGGATCGTAGTAAAAAAAGCAGATTCCCAAAGCAGGATCCTGACCAAGATTAACGAGAAGGGAATTACACAACGCACCCACCGCATCGATCAACGATGTCTCCAATGAATCATTACAAAGGGGGCATTGGAAGAAGGAGGGGACGGAGGACGGACGGGATGGGGCGTGGGTGAGAAGAAGTAAGAGGTATACATGTGAGTCGTGAAGTGAGGGTACGATATTTGCAGCGGAAGTGGCGGAGGTGAACGATTGGAAAGGTCAAAAAAGAATGTACAGGAAAGGAGAGACGAGGTGGAGGGGGGCGTCCAACCGAGGTGTATACGGGGAGGGACACAAAAGAGGATATTGAGCGAGCGTGGGCCAATGCGAGTCTGGTTGTCGTTTTCTATGGTTCGGTACTCCCGATATCGGTCAGGGGGATGGGGTGGCCGAACACGGGGGTGATGGTTTCGGTTGCTCCCGGGGAGGGGGGACACTCTCCTTAAATGTAAGTCAACCCCCGCACGCTCGGGGCAAGACGTCGGGGTTTAACATGATGTCTTGGGGCTGAAGGGGAACTTGAGCTTTCCGTTGTCGGTGATACCATAACCTGCACCCTGCTCCTCAGAGTACAGGTGGGCGAACCAACCAATCCCGCCACCGGGGTTTTTCTTGAGTTCCGTGCACTTGGAATCCAAGATATTGAAGTAAGTTTCCTCCTGCTGGACGTCGGAGACAGCGCCGGGAGAGGAAGAGCGAGTAGAGCCGGACTGCATCGAGGGCCAACCGTTCTCAGTAAAGATGATCTTCTTGCCATTGACCTTGGGGTTGATCCAATCCAAGTCATTATCGACGAAGTCCCAGGAAGCGCCAGCGGTAGTGGCCGTAGTGCTGAAGAACGGTAGCATGTGGAGAGCGACAAAGTCAACGGCATCCAAAACAGATTGAGCGCCACCATTGGACCGGTAACCATATGCCATCTCGGAGACGGTGACGAGGATACCGAGGGGACCAACAGTCCCCTTGGCAGACCTGACCTGGGACGCCAGGGTGTCGGCAGGCAAGACGTGATCGAACAAGGGCTCAGAACCGAACTGAACGGATCTGGTGACGAATTTGGCTTTGGGGTTGCTTTTGAGTGTTGCGAAAAGACTGTCCCTGCGGGTCTTCCAGATGTCGTCACCGTCAAACCCGAACTAGACCGAGCGAGAGGTCGGTAAGACACGCCGGAGGGACAGCAGACCGATGGCAAAAAAACGTACCCAGATCAAGGCGTGAACACCGATTCCGGCCCCCCAGGCGGCGTCAACGACATCGTCACTAGATTTGGCCATCAGCTCAACGGACAAAAACGGCCGATCGAAAGGATCAAACGCACTAGAACCCGTTTCGGTCGCATGCACCATAAAGGCGAACATATCGGCCATTGAACCTGTTTCGGATATCTTTGAATTCGCTCTTGAGGGTACCAGCACTCTGGCCTAGAAATCGTAGTGGGGAAAAAAGGGTCAAATTTCCGGATCAAGGATGATGAAAACACGTGAGGAGACGTACAACCGGAAACCGAGTAAGAGAACCCGAGGAAACCGACTTCAGCCTTGTAGTCCGTCCACCAGCCGTCGACGGATGAGGGAACGCTGTCGGGCATCTTGAAACCGAGAGATGGGAATCCGTTACCGTTGGCAGCGTTGAGCTGGGTAGGTGTGGTACCGTTCGAGGAAGCAGGGGGCTTGCAGGTGCGGTTGGCTCGTCGCTTCAAACCCCTTGAGGTGGGTTTAATGGAAGTGCGGCGGTGCTGCCGGTGACCTCTGATGGGTGCGATGTGAGCGGCATGGGCGAGTTCGATGCAGAGGAGAAGGAGAGTCGTAAACCAAACGAAGGACTTCATGGTGTCGTAGAGGCGGAGAGGAAGCGGAGACGAAAACGGCCTGGATCAACCACTGTCTGCGTTTTTTGTCCTTGACCCCAAAAGGTACAGACCCGGTTATGTAATCCATCACGTTCACCAAACGGAGGACGCGAACCACTGATCGCCGGGGTGATTGCCGAACCTAAACCTCCCGCAGACCCCTATATCGTCGGTGTAGGGACATGGATATCAATTGTATGTAATTGGTCTCAAATATTGGAAGGGAGAAATAGAGACGAGACGTGGGCCTGCGGAAGAAGAGCGCGAGAGGAACACCAACAGGCACGGTTGCTAGGAAGCGGCTAAGCCAGGAATAACCACGCCGCGCTTGAGTATTGTCAATAGCTGGTTGGGCCGGAGAAACCTTGCGAACTAGGTAGTGGGACCCGAGCCCAGACGTCTATGAGCGCGGTCAATCACCCAAAGCGGCGGCCTCAATGGCAAGCCATTCCCTTGTCATCACCCTCTGCCCCAAATTCTGAAAACAGGTAATGTCCGATGCCGGCTCCAACGACGGTCGCGAGGATAAGATAGGCCTGTGGGAAATAAATCACACTGTCGGCAGCCGCACTCCACAGTTCCCATGAGCGTTGTTACGCACGTTGTATGTCATGAACACCAGCATGAGGAAGAAAGATATGAAGACGATCACAGCGTAGAGCAGAGACCGGTACAGCTTGGAAGCCTTACTGATGGTCGTGGACCTACCCGCCTCTCGTGAGCAAGAGCGCAGGCTGATTCTCGCGGGGATGACTCACTTTGGAGTGTCTTCACCACGTTCGCGACTTCCGTCTCTACTCCCAAGCCTGACCTTTCCTTTTCCCTCCTTGGCGAGAACCTTCCGATCGAACCTCTTCGCGTACGATCTCAGCCACTCGTAGAACACTCCCAAGAGAACGATGGCAACCAAGGAAAGCACGAAGCCGGTGTTCGACCTGATGTGCCATGACTTGAACACGACGCAGGTATCGATTATCTGAGTATTCCTGCGAGCGGTCGGTTTCTCGAGTAATAGACCACGAATCGGCGGACATACCACAACATCCACACCTTACACCGTGCCTCTGCGACATCGCTGGTGTGTATCCCGTGGTCGTGGTGTGAGTGGTCCATGGCTGAGTACTGGGTACTTAGATCGGAGTCGAACCTGAGCAGAGTCTTGGTTCAGAGACACGTGATACGACTTGACCCGGATCTAGGATCACGACTTTGCTCCTGCCCATGGTTCTCTGCCCATGCCACCGCGACGACAAGATGATATCATGGACGTCAACTTCGACGAATCCGACGCGTCGCTAGACTATGATGAGCCACGACGGAAAGGCAAAGGCAAGGCACCAAAGAAAAAAGACAAAGGAAAGAGCAAGGTTACAGAGGTGAGCTTACGACCCGGGCGGTTGAAATCTACCACGGATCCTCTTGGGGCGAGTGCTTATCGGAGAGACCTAGGCTCCCTACGCGTGGGAAGCCTCCTACGTCAGGTCTTGGGATACAGTTCAAGAAGATGAGTCTGGAAGCCTCCAAACTGCAGTCGACGATCTCATAGCTCGTGGGCGTCGCAAAAGGTACGACACTCATCGCCTCCATGGACTCCCCTTACCAACCGCACTACTAGATTGCTCGCACCTTCAAAAGCGATCCGTCGCACGATCATCCGCCACCTTATCATCATCCTCGACCTCTCAAACTCAATGATGGACCGAGACATGCGTCCGACCCGGTTCGACCTCAGTCTCGAATACACCCGCGAGTTCGTGAACGAGTGGTTCGACCAGAACCCTCTCGGCCAGATCGGAATCGTGGGCATGCGGGCGGGAGTTGGAGAGAGGGTCGGTGAAATGTCTGGTTTGTGAATACTTTCGGTCGTGCGCTTCGTCGGGAGGGCTCGCGGTTGATTTCTGTTCTCAGGAAACCCGCCAGACGTTCTGAGAGCGATCTCGGAACGGCATAAATTAGAGCCAACTGGCGATCCCAGTCTCCAAAACGCGATCGAGATGGCCAAGAGCACGATGAGGCAAGTCACCAATGTCCCATCCCTTCTTCGCACCCAAACAGACACTGAACGAGGCACGCAGCCATCTCCCCACCCACTCTTCCCGAGAGATCCTCATCGTCTTTGGTTCACTCACCACCTGTGACCCAGGCAACATCCATGAAACCCTCGAGTCCTGTATCCGAGACAAGATCCGGATCTCTGTCGTTGCCCTGGCGGCTGAGATGAAAATCTGCCGAGAGCTCTGCGACAGGACGGGAGGTAAATTCGGGGTGGCTATGAACGAAGGTCACTTCAAGGACCTCCTCTTCGAACTAATCCCTCCCCCCGCCCAACAGTCTGCTTCCACCGCTCTGACGTCCCGATTGGCTTCAGGGGCACCGGCGAATGCTCCAGGTAGTGCGGGTGGGGATTTGATGTTGATGGGGTTCCCGACGAGATTGCCGGACACCTCGCCCCCATCCCTGTGCGTGTGTCATTCTGAGATGAAGTCTCAAGGATTTTTGTGCCCCCGTTGTTCGGCCAAAGTATGCGATATACCGACGGATTGTGATGTGTGCGGGTTGATGATCGTCAGTTCCCCGCACTTGGCGAGGAGTTACCATCATCTGTTTCCCGTAAAGGCTTATCGACCTGTGTGAGTAAACCTTTTTTTCGCATCCCCGACCTCCACCCGGTCCGAAACCGGTTAGTGGCTGTGATTACCCGCTGATCTCTTGTTTTTTTTGTGTGGGAAATCCCGTTGTAGCGTAATGGTGGAGGAGACAGCCAACTCGAGCCCGACATGTCATGGGTGTTCGAGGGCGTTCCAGCCGGTTGCACTCTCTGGATCTGGGAGGAAGAATTCCGTGGCTGACAGAGCGAACGGGACGACTTCCGCAACGAACCGGAACTCGGACTCAAACTCGACTAATGGAACAGCAATGGATACCGGTGCAGACGGGATAAGCCCTTTGGGTCGGTACCGATGCACGAACTGCTCAAACGACTTTTGTGCAGAGTGCGACGTGTTTGTGCATGACGTCCTGCATTGCTGTCCTGGGTGCGAGAGGTAATAACTCTCTCGTGTGTCATGACTGGGAATATGTCCTTTAGCAGTATATATCTACTCCCGGCACGACTTTCCGAAAATCATAGATGGGGACTAGAACCGAGATAGAGAGCTCATAGGTATATAGAAATATAGGGATACAAGCGGAAGTAAAAAGATCTTCTGGATACCAGAGCTGGATGATATAACCGGAGGAGAAAAGCAACCGAAGACGAAAAACATCGCGAGTCGAATCCGTGTCCACATAAAAGGGTGTCCGATGGTCCCATCTAGAGGACCCTTAGCCGAAGTACCTCAGTATCAGGTAGAAGCAGAAGAACGTGAAGATGGCCCCAACGATGAAGATATACATATCCTGTGTGCTGAGCACGAGATGATCAGTATCATCAATAGACCCGATATCAAGCGCGTACCTTCTTCGTTCTATCCAGCTGATAACATCCCTACTCATACCCAACGTGTTCGCGGCGTCCAACAACCTCTTCTTGGTCCCTTTCAACACGTTCCTCTGATCCACCAAATCGTCCAAAACAGCCCTTCCCTGCGCAATGAAATCATCCAACGCGTTCTCCGTGTTCTGAATGAAACTGTGCTCTCGCAGCGCGTGATCTTCCCGTGAAGCGGCCATGAAGTTTGGTGGTTGTGAGAAGGGAGATTCCGAGATGCCCGGGGATTCGGATGCGAAACGATTTGGGGTGGATGACATTGAAGGGTTTGTTGGAGCGAACCTGCGTCGAGTGTCTGAACCGGCCGAAATGGGTGTTGCGGAGGTTGATGTGCCTAGGAGTTCTGACCGGTCGGCTGAAGTTTTCTAGATAGATATGCGCGCAGGTTAGAGGATTTAATCGCCCTTCCGCGGCTGTGCGTACCTCTGCTTTGAGCCGTTCGAAGTGGCTTCGGAATTCGTTATAGTCGCTTCGGAATTTCTGGACGCGCCTACGGTGTATGTAGATCGTCAATGTTTTGCCAAGTTCGCGGTATGGACGGGAGGTACGGACATCATAGCCTTTTCTTGTTTGGCCTTGATCATCTCGCGCTTTGCCATCGAATCGTAGTCTTCAACCGTCCTATTCATCGCCGCTAACGAAGCGGAAATCTGCCCTAACCAGAGGCAAAAAGAAAGGCTAAACTGTGAGCCCCTTCATATCCAAACGCGCCACCTCTTGAACGACCCAGACCGTCCCAAATTCGGGTGACGCGGAAGGGGGCGGGTGAGAGGGGGTTGAGGTAATGTCGGACAAACCTAATAGTGAAGCATTGGCATCTCCCGTCCGCAGCCTCTCTAAGTCGGCCTGGATCGAATTCGTTTGGCGTACACCGAGAGTGTACAGAGAGTTCATGGTTGCAGCTTAGAAGGAGGTGGATAAGGGGTGAGATTGTTAACCGGCCCTTGAGAGCGGTGGTCGAGGGGGAGAAAGTTCAAACTCGATTGGAAGAGACACGCGAACGGAAGGATGAGCGCACGTGGCAAGATAGAGGCTCGATCGGTCACCTCCACAGAGACAAAGCGCTCAATGACAGCCACGACCACGTTCCATACAGATCCTCCTCGTTATTTCCTCGTAGACCCACTACGCTGACAGCCTGACCCCGGAATACGGCGACCGCAACGTGTTCGCCCGGATCCCGTCGACATGGGTGGCGCATTGCCGAGTCCGTCCCCCACCGCCGGGCGTCCGAGTCCGCCTCTGCGTTGATCCACCTGCGTTGCATCGCACGGAAGGAGGCAGTTTCATCCCCACAGGAGGCAGCAGAAACACTAACTCCCGCCTTTGAAGCCGGAGACTATCTCGATTATCTCAAGGTCCTCAAAATGCCTGCCAGGATATATCGATGGTCTAGACTCACGAGGTCGGCCTGGATCAGGGTCTGACCGCGCTTACTTATCACTGTTTGACCCAGATCGTGGATATCCTTCCGGCTGGATCGGATATCCGTAAACAATGCATTCGGGCACTGAGGAAGACATGCGATTTATGTGAGATACTCCCCACTTCCTACGCCATCTCCTTCCAACACAGGAGAGTTGGTCGGCAGCCGCTGCAGTTAAGTCATATCGTGTCTGCGAGTTTGGTCCCATCGGAGGGGTATACCAGGTACAGAATGACGGAATCGCAGGCGCGGACCCGCATGAGTGTTGTTGATCTTTCATCCAGGCGTGCTGCAAAAGTGCTGCGATTTCCAAACGTGCGAATCATCCCAACCTCACGGTGTTATCAATACGAGCCCCTGCCCAGTTAGCGGACGTCCCCAACGGTTCATCACATATTTACAACCTTCACGCGGTCGACGGGGATCTGAAAGGGGTATGTCCGACAAGCTTCTCTACATTTCACGATCGTGGACTCCTGGCGAAACTTCGATAGAGACGCCCTTTCGGACAGTTGCGGCACGGACTCGACACGGTACCCCAAGCCAAAACAGACAGCGTATCTAAATCACGAGTTATCAACAACCCAAGTTCGCCTCATAAATCGCCTCCGGGACTTGTTGCTTTGTTCCCCTTGACCAACGTAGTTCTTGTTGCCGATTGCGTAGGTAGAGCGGGGGTCGACGCCGAGAGCTGGGGATACAAGTCAGTCAAAACACTTCGCATGCGACGCATTTCGATTCCAACGTACTGAGATACCCGACCAACCCGTCAGACAAGTCCTGTCCATTGGCGAATTGAAGGCTAAACCGGAACATGCTTAATCTCTGACTCTGCTGCCATAAATCAGTCGGACGTACCTCGTGTATGCGCTGTTCCCGTTCTTGAACGCCGTATCGAGAATACTATCCTGGCTGTTCAATGTGCGGTTGTGTGTGTTCGAGCTGTATGGCTGGGTCTGGAACACCTAATCGTTCCAGCTCTCGTCGAAGAACGTCTGTCCCACGTGCACGAGGCTGCCGGAGTGAGAGACGAGCGTGCTAAGACCAAGGGTCAGTCTGGGTCCGCCGATATCGAGTGTATGACGTGTACGAACCCGTTTTCGGACTGGGACCAGTCCTTGTGGACCATGATGTGAACGTGCGGGGTGCGCCCGTCGTAGTAACCAGGGTGGACGGTGGTCACCCCACCATGCCATTGGCATCGGTGTACCAGCCAGGTCTCCGACTCGTCGAAGTTATTGGAACCGTACGCACCGTACTCGCCAGTCGCATTGGCTAGTGGGAGAATTTCAATCACAATGGACTGGGGTGATACAAATGGACTCACCATGCCAGATCTCAACGAAGGCGTTGTTCATCGGGGTGCAGGTGGTGGTGTCCAAGACTCCAAAGTCCATCAGGAGTTGTGCTCCCCTGTTGTGGTAGCGATGAGAACGGAATGACCACACAGATAGAGGGTGCATACTGTTGCGACTCCCTGATGTCCTGACGGACGAAGGCGTTGTTTACGTAGTAGGGACCTTCGACAACTTCGGGGGCGGTGAGACAGGTCGTCTGTGGACAGGTGAGCTAAAATCTCGGATTGTCTGGGGAGTGGAGAGTGCACGTTTTGGACGTTGGTGAAGTGTGGGGGGTCGGGCTGACACAGTCCGTTGCCTCGCGCTTCTGGATTTCGGCCCTCTTTCTCATTCTCATGACCACGTGTTCTCTGATCTCTAGCTCGCAGTTCCTGGCCATGATGGCATGCTCACGGGCGCGGATCTGGGGTCGGGTGAGTTGGGGGACCTAGAACAGTCATCCGCAGGAGCTCACCTCACAGGCGAGGTCCTGGAGGGTGGCGGCGCGCCTCCGGTGTGTGCTCTGGGCTGGGGAACGTCAGGTTAAGGCAAGGGGTGAATGTGGGTGGAGTGCGCCTACCCGCGGTAACAACAAGGAAGGTGAACAACGGCAAGGTGAGACTGAATCGCATGGTTAAGTCGAGTGGTGATCTGAGTGGTGGGGTTCGTCACCACACCCCTTCTTATACTTATACGAGCCTATACACCGCAGCATTCCAACGGCCTGGAATCCTCAGGGAAGATCCAAGTACCCGTGGAACAAAAATCCAAAGATTCAAGATAGGATGGAATTCGCGAGAAAATCCTGACCAGCCAATCCTAGGCGGCGGATATGGAACAAATCGAACGGTAGTGACGGGTTACAACCAACGACGATCAACCCCATAGGAGGAAATGGGGTGTCTCCAAGACCATTGCGTGGCGCTGCTGTCCGTCAATTCAAGGGAGAGAGGTAAACATATAGCCGGTGGTCGGGTAGTAAAGTACACCAGCGGCAAGCGTTGAGACTGTGGCAATCCATGACGAGTGATTACCGCGCAGCGACAACCAGGGGTATGGCGGTAGAAATGAGAAAAGTCAAACAGAACGCCCGATGGTGTTCGGAGGGACTATTCGCTGCTGCGGGACCGGGGGTTGCTGTGGTTGATCGCTGGCAATCCATTTGTACGTACTGAGTGGGATGAAAAATCAGTGCTGTGCTGGGTTCAATGGTGAGATACCGGTTCCTCCCTCATGGATTGTCCATCTTGTGGAGCGCAGTAGGGGGGAAGTTTCACCCGGAGGTAGTGGGTAGTCCAACTTGCTCGTCGATCAGGAAGTGGACAAAATGACGCCACCCCCGTTGCACGTCGTCGTAATTCCTTTCGGACCGGCTCTGTTTTTTCTTTCGGACACTGCTCATGGTCATAGAGAGGCGTCCTGCGAACTCCGCCTACAACATTCGACCGTGGTGGGATGGAGCAAGATGAGTATTATGGCCGCGTTTCCACCTGTTGGAGTTCCTTCTCTCCGTTTTCAACAAGCGTTAACCGATGAATTAGTCGACTTTTGGTCGCCACCCACCTGAGGTGGACATGGTGAATGGACGCGAACTGTGAAATGGATTCTCGGTCACGGGTTCTCATATGACATATCGGTCTGATCCAGATAAGCAGGCGCTCAAGCGTTTTGTCCCTCCTGCCACCCTCTGCCAACCCCCCTCTTGTGTGTCAATTTCCGGGCTGGCAATACACCAGGCACGCGCAGTTTTGGCGTGTTGGCTGCAAACTACCCTAGCGCCACTGTTACCTCACCTTCATCATCTCGGATGGCACAGATGCCACCCCCGACTCCTGGGGATCAAGGAAGGACGGGGATACAAGACCCCATAGTCGTCCAGCTCGATCCGAAGTGGTGTGCCCAATCCATTCGACATCCATGACCGTTATGTTGTTGCTGACCTGGCGATATAGTCTCCATTCTGCCCTCAAAGAATTCATTGAGCCGCTAAGGACCAATGACCACCGAACCGATTTCTTCGCCGTCTATCGCAAGGAATCTGAAGACTTTGACCGAGATTACGTAAGGAAGTACGACGAGGACCTGAACACATCCCTCATCTTCGTGAGTCGCCAGCTTCCGCTGTGCGCGCAGGACTCTGATGTTGGGCTTGGTCAGGCTGGTCTGTTCTCAGCGGTCAGCTCAGCATTCATAATTGATGTCCAATCCAAGCTGGAGCCCGACCCGAACGATATGACTGCTGCATATATGCGAATCCTTATCCACGCCGTGAACGGTTCGCTCTACCCTGATGCGGATCCAAGTGCCGCTATCTGGACCGGTCCGCCTTCCAGGATCGTTACCGTTCAATCTCTACTTTACGCGAGTTTGGCCACATCTCTTTTTTCCGCATTTCTTGCAATGCTTGGGAAGCAGTGGATCAACCGCTACCTCCGCAATCGCGGAGGTTCTACTGCCGATAAAAGCCGTGAAAGGCAGCGGAAGTTGGACGGGTTGCAGAGGTGGCATTTCCACTTCGCCATCGAGAGCCTCCCAGCAATGCTTCAAATGGCGCTGTTGTTACTCGGCTGCGCACTGTCACTATACCTTTGGACAATCAGCCGCGCCGTCGCCGGAGTTGCAATCGGCGTCACGCTTTTTGGAATCACTTCTTATATCTTCTTCACCCTCGCCGCAACGTTCTCCTACAACTGCCCCTACGAAACCCCCTATACCCCTGTGATTCGGGTGCTTGTCTCGCACTCCCACACAGCCCTCATTCCTCTGGTCGCCCCACTGGCCGGTGCCTCCCGCCGTTTCGGAAAGAAGTTGAGGCAATTTGCCCGGAAAAATCGCTCGGGAATGCGGAGTGTGATGAATAGCTTCTGCAGCGCTCCAAACGCTCAGCGGGAGACTGTTGAAGTCCCGCTCGCTACCGTGGCGTCGCCCGTCAAGATCTTCGACAACTTCACGTTCGATTGGGAACGCTGTGAGGCGGACGCACGTTGTATTTCGTGGATGCTCTCCTCCACAACAGATAACGATGTGATCCTCTCGACCGTTCATTTTGCCGCGGACACCGTCTGGTACCCAGCAACCGCAGTTACCCTTTCTCCACGCGATCTTGTGGACCTATTTTTTGACTGTATATCGGATCGGAGAGTGATACCTGGAAAGTCAGAGCAGGCGTTAGCGACGGGGATAACACTGGTGTCTATCCTCAGCATCCGACTCGGTATGGAGCCTGGGGGCGACGACCTTAGAGGACTCTGTGATGGGCTCGTCGCCGACCTCGAACGGTTGCCCTCATCCGAGCCGATGTTCTTCCTGGTCACATGGGCCATCGTTTTTGTTGCGCGATCCCCAACCGGGATGCCCGACTACGAAGGAACCATGGAGGCGGCAATTGATCGGGTCCCCAAGCACTTACCTACCATGTTCAAGGTTTGGTTGGCCAGGGTAGTACTCCAGACGACCTGGCGACTGAGACGCCTTCAGTACGGCGTCACCACTGCTGGTTCTGGTGTCTCCTTCTGCGCGAGACTGGCGGCAGGCGACGAGCTGGTACCTCCCGTCTTCAAGATCAATCACATCCTGATTATGATCCTCTCTCTCGGCCTCGAAATGGATCCCCAAGATTTGTATGCCCCTAACAATGAGTACGTCACCTTATACCTCTCAACATGGGACATTGTCTCACCAGGTGTCATAGGCACGTAGTGCCCACGGTGGTCGAGCTCCTCAATAAGCGCTTGACAACGGCAATCGGCGAGGATGGTATCACGACGCACTCCCTCCGTCGGATCCTTTCCGCGTTGGGCTACCTTGACCTCCTCCAAGTTAAAGGGTTCCGACAAATGTGCATCTCGTGGATCGGGGTGATTCTCGGTTCCGCACGCCCTGATCGTGACCGATATCTGCTGGCCGGCGATGCGGTGGCACTCCTAACGTCGGGGAGGCGTGTCGACTCGGAGCTTCCAGAGAGCCTCAACCAGGTGCAATCGGTTGGGATTCCTCCCCTGTTGGATTTCTTGTTTTTGAGCGAGGAGTACTACCACGCATATGACCCACCATATCCGGGCGCCATCGCCCTCCGACTTCTGTCGCTCAGCTACTCCATAAGATCTGGGGATCTCAGCCAAAGGCTCGTACCAGTCCTGACATCAACACTCTCAACACTCCACCCTCTACTCTCTCGCGTTTTGGCTCTTAAACTCTTCCAGGAACACGGGTCTGAGTGGTTCTCCCCACCAATGGAGAAATTCTCGAATGTGGACCGTGCCAAACTTCTCGAGGCGCTCGGGGACCCTTTCCACTTCTCTGCGACGTTTCCTTCTGATACAGAACACACACACACGGTTCAAGTTATGTACGAACCAATGGATACCGCGATCCTCTTGATTGATTTCGCATCGTCCGATTTATGGAGGGAACACCTCCGCCCCTCAAACTTCTCCTCTTGTGAAGAGATAGTTTCCACGGCATGGGGAAGGCATCTCGCGTCCAACTGCATGTTAAACAAGAGGATTTGTTTCAGAGGAGAGCCCCTCGACACACCCACAAGACTCGTCACTGCGATCAGGCGCCTCCAGGACCTCGAATGCTGGAACACTGCGGAGGTTCTGATACTGTACGCTTGGACCAGTGATATCATGGACCCAGCGAACCACGATGCTTGGAGGATGATTGGACAGGAGACACATGATTTCTATCGTACACGCGGAACGGCGGGTTTGGGTACCTTGGTGCGGGGTATTAAGGCCCGGTACAAGAACAAGGAACTCACGGGGGGTGTCCCGTGCAGAGTAGAGGGGGTTCGACGGCCAATCCGACTTGCAACTAGTAGGAAGGGTTCTCAGTGGGACACACACTACATCCACCGGGTGTGTCAGCTGAAGAGGTTGTATCAGTTCCTTGGACATGACCCTGCGACCTTAAAGGAGGTGGTCGCGACTGCGAAGACCAGTGACGAAGCATTTTTTCGCGTGGAATTGGGGCGCAGTGGCAGATCTATTAGCGCGACCCCCACCCGGTTTTTAGAATTTGCCTGCGATTACCCGTAGTATTGTTATGTGGGTGACTGTAACGTACCCTAGGTGACCATGAAAATTTACATCTAGTATGGACCATGGGCGGTCAACGTGATCCACGCCTAACCGCCACCCGTTGTGACTTGGCCCAGGGCGCCAAATTACACGCCCAGCGGTCTGTCACGGCCACAGTTCAACGCTACAAATTGTCACCGCTTCCTCGTAGACCTGCCGTTCGACAACAGTGCCAGCAACGCGACTCCGGAATCCGGCTACCCCCATCACACACGTGCTCGGATCCCATGGCTGACAGCGGTTATTCGTATCGACCCGTCTCCGAGTCTGCTGCGATCCACCTGCGTCGCATCGCACAGAAGAAGGCATTTTCATCCCCACGGAGCGCAACAGAAGCACTGACTGCCGCGTTTGAGGCCGAAGACTACCTTGAATGTGTCAAGGACCTCACAAGGTGTGGTATCGATCCGGGATCGTACATCAATGGTCTAGATGAGGTCAGCCTGGATCAGGATCTGGGATGACGCACTTCCTTATGCTTGTCTAACTTAGATCATGGATGCCCTTCCAGCTGGATCGGACATCCATAAACAATGTGTTCGGGCGTTGAGGAAGACATGCGGTTTACATGAGCAGCTCCCCACTTCCTACACCATATCATTTCGGTGCAGGATGGCTCATCGACGGCCGTTCGCGTCGGGCGGACTCAGCGATGTTTGGAAACTTGTTGACGAGGATGATGATGATCGCGTTTTTGCAGTCAAGTCGTTTCGTGTATACGAGGTCGACTCCTTTGATAAGTTTCACAAGGTACGGAATGACGGAATTATAGGGCGTAGATCTGCGTGAGTGTTGGACATTGAACGTTAACCGTTTGCCTAGGGGTACTGCAAATGGGTTGTGACCTGCAAACATGCAAATCATCCCAACCTGTTATCAATCGAAGGTGTAGCACCACAGCTTTTTGAGCTCTGTGCTGTGTCCAGATGGATGGCTCACGGAAGCGTAACAGAGTATATAACGATGCAGCCGGGAGCCGATCGTTTGGAGCTGGTGCGTCCAGTTGGGTCCTCAGTACATGCGCCCCTGCATTCATCAGGCCTCAGTTGTTGGGAATTACCCGGGGCCTTAATTACCTACACGACAATGAAATGGTCCACGGAGATCTGAAAGGTGTCAGTCTGGTCCCATCTATCATCATTAGATTTGCTAACGCCACCCCCTTTCCCAGTCAAATATACTTGTTGACGGGTCCGGTGCTCCTCGCATCACTGATTTCGAGCTCTCTCCACTGAAGAAAAACAAGATATCCACCAACGCCTCCACCCCCAATTCTGGCGGAACAATCCGTTGGACTGCTCCGGAACACCTTAATTGGGAGTCTGGGGGTACGACCCGAGTGACAAACAAGTCTGATGTGTACTCACTGTCCATGGTGATGGTGGAGGTACGACTGCTTCTAGATGTCATGTTGGGCCAATTTCATACCCCTCTTTATCTCTAGCTGTTTACTGGGAGGGTACCGTTTGCAGATGTCATCGACGCACGCGTCATCTTGATGGTTTTAAGGGGTAGACGACCACCGAAACCCACTCCCATCGAGATCGCAGGATTGACATTGAAAGTTTGGAAGATCGCTCAAAACTGTTGGGAGGGGAAAGCAAAGAACCGACCAGAAACCATCTGGATCATCAAACGTCTTGAAGCCATCGTAGGAACCGGTGTAAACCCGCCGACTCTATTTACACGCCGAACTTCGACGCTGCTTAATACTCTAACACGGGTTATCGTTCGATCCAAGGACAAACCTGCCCCGGCAGATCAACAGGATGCCGCAGGGCCCTCGACCCCCCCGCTCCCCGGCCCGTCCACGCTTGCCCGGCAACGAGAAGTTGAGAACCAGATCAGTCTGATGGACAAGGAAAGTCCCCACCTTCTAACTCTCCCATGACCTAACGTATGCTTTAGGAACTAGAAGAAAATATGACATCACACCAGGAGCGCCTGGGACTGCTTTATAAACTTTGCGAGACCTGCGGCAGCAAGGGCTTAATTCCCGCATCCATGCGTAACCTGGATCTTTTTGAGGACGACATGTCGATCGTGTACCACGGGGGCCATTCAACTGTGTCGAAAAGTGAACACGAGGGCCGCGAAGTTGCAGTAAAGGTCGTACGAACAGATGCTACAAGTGACTTGGGTGTGATTCGTGGCGTGAGTGAGAGGTTCACGTCCGAGCACCCCCAACTGAAACAACATTTGTAGAGGTTTTGTCGAGAGGTAGTTCTTTGGAGGCACCTCAAACACCCAAATATTCTACCCTTTCTCGGAGTGACGTTGGGTGAACAAAGATTTGCAATGATCTCAGAGTGGATGGGAAACGGGACGATCAATGCGTTCACCAAGAAGTACCCAAGAGCAAACCGCGTTGAATTGGTAAGCCGCAGCTCTTCTCTGCGAACCTCGAACTGATTCACCCAGCTGGTGGATGCTGCTAATGGCTTGTCATATATGCACAATCTTCACGTGGCCCACGGGGATCTGAAAGGGGTGCGTGCATCTGGTTGTCGTGCATTTCTATTCCATTTACTCGTATCAAAGGCGAATATCCTCATCAACAACGACCGACGGGCGTGCATCGCAGACTTCGGACTCACGATCATCACGAGTTCAGGGGATGCCACAGCTTCGGATTCAACCTCCGTCCTAAATGAAAAATTCATCTCGTTTACCTCCGTTGGGACTACACGGTGGATGAGCCCTGAACTCCTTGATCCTGAGAGTTTTGGGGCGGGCGCAAACAACCGACCGACAAAACAATCCGATTGTTATGCTCTGGGAATGGTCATCTACGAGGTCAGTATCTACACAAAATTTCAACCGGCCTGAACCCATCGCATGCATCTAGGTATTGTGTGGACACACGCCTTACCATGATATTGGGTGGGACGGACCAGTCATCGACGCGGTTACGAAGGGGGTTCGACCAGCAAAACCAGCTGGTGCGCTGCGCCTTGGGCTCACCAGGGAGCTTTGGGAGCTTCTTGAGCTATGTTGGCTCCGTGCCAATGTAAGACCGAAAGTGGAGGATATAATGTCCTGCTTGAACGATACAGTGCAGTTCTGGAATCCTGGATAGTGAACTCTGGGTCAGGTACCCTGTGCTCGCCTCTGCCGGTCGTGCCCCTCTCTGTTCTTACCAGGCGTATATCCTACGTAATGTATCCTTTGTTGTAGTTTAGATTTCTATGTTGGTATCCGGCCTCGTTTCTGGCGCGCCTTCGATCTCCATCCATTCTCACTGGGGGCAAGGGGTCATTTACCCACTGGGAACATGCTGAACACATTGTGGTCACTGCTGACAAGTAACCCCAATGTGCCCAGTGGGTACAGGTTGGGCACATTTTAAATGTCCCCTGCCATGGGACTTCAATTCGCCCAGGGTGAAACAGGCTGAATACATTTGAAGTCTACCCAAAATGTATTCTGCCTGGGTTTGCTGATCAAATTCACAATGTTTCTCTCATGCGACCGATCGGCCGGATACATGCTGGATACATTTTGAATGTTCCGCACTTGTCTGATGTGATCGGCCTGGGTTCAAAATGTGTCTGATCCATGAAACTGGGTACATTGAGGTCACATGACTGGGTACATTCTAAATCCGACCAACATGTCTCCCATCAGGAAAGGGGGTGTCTGCTTATTTTGCTTATACGGCTTATTTGACCTTATTCCCTGCCATTTGGAGCATCAAAAACTGACCTAGATTATATAATGAGAATAAGCGAACATAAGTAGCC
>Ga0307509_10004754_pt1 | contig 19360 bp, 27 predicted proteins | sample 10_EM_MG_FD_202245 | JGI IMG/M metagenome (GOLD analysis project Ga0307509, IMG submission 202245) | Populus trichocarpa ectomycorrhiza microbial communities from riparian zone in the Pacific Northwest, United States - 10_EM | ecosystem: Host-associated > Plants > Roots > Unclassified | place...
GCGGGGTGGGTGGCGTTTCCCGCATGGCTACCGGGATCAGAAACAATTCATGTGACCCTTGAGGGTTTTCGATGCGTGATCGAGATACTTTCCCACGATTGCTCCCGTTTTCAAGTTATGTTGCGGTCGAGTGTATTTGAATGGTATCACCTGGTCAGTTAGAGCGCACGACCGCCCTGTGAGACACCTGGAGGAAGCGCGTCTGTGCACTGGCCGTTTGGATGGGACTCCGCGCTCGAGATAAGGCCCCCACCGCCTCCGATTTATGATCGCAATACCCACTAGGGATCGTTCCGTTTTACCCCTTATAGCCTGAGCTACGTCCACGGCTCCTCGCTTCGGGCTTTCGAAAATGGTGGATAGAACCCTCCCCGTTGGGATTGCATGTCCAGGGTCGTATTGGGAGGTATTCCGAAACGGCGGTCAAGTGGACTCTTCCCGGAACACTCGATCAAGATCAGGGTTTTTTGAAGCATAAGGTTTGATGAACACTTGACGCCGCTTCGTTGTAGATATGGCTGCAGGCGAGGATGATAGAGGACTCATTGTCCGAATGTGCCCAGCGAACGTGGAGCTGGGGATGATGTGATGCGAGTCATATGCTTATGTGGAGTGGCAACAACATGAACGCGGTCTGCTATACGCCCCCATTACATCAACAACCCGCACAACTCGCTCCAGCTCGCCCTCATACCAACCGGATCCGTTGCCTGCGTAGACATGCGACTTTCTGGCTTCCAAACGGACCGAACCAAGCCACACACTAAGCTTCTGAAGGAGGTGGTTTGGTTAGCGATCAAAGGATTTACTGATCATCGGTGCCGGACCATCCACCGTCTTTCCATCCCCTGAACTGCATGCCCGATCGAAGGTCCTTCGAAGCCTCTTCAAATCTATTTCTTCGCGCAGTCACCTAGTCATGATGCGGTGGATCGCCCACCTGTAGCCTCATCGGTGGATGAGAATCATACGCGGACACCGATCTACGGAGGGGGTCGGTTATCCACGGGATCCTCCCAACCATCACCCTGAGACCTCGGGTCTGACCTGGTCACCCGGATTGTCTGGTCATCCCGGGTTGGTTCTGTGTGATTCGCGTACGTTTTCATGTCCTTGAAGTCATTCTTCTAGAAAAACACTGCCAAGTTGCATACTCTTCTGGTGTAGACCACCCTCGTGTTATCTTCACTTCACTTCAGAGCTGCCTCCCTCTGAAGTTGAGGTTGGATTCCAGCCTAATCTTCACCACGCGTTGGCTGAAGAATTTAGGGTTTTTGGGAGGGTATTATCCATACCTGGTCCTGAAGTCTGAGGGCCAACCGCTGGTTTCCCAGCTTTTATTGTGAGCGTCCCCGTCCGAGGAAATCGGCCTTGGCGTGAGGTGTTCGTGCTCCAGCAGGACGTCGATCGGCGGATGCCGAACCTCTGAACAAGATGCATCTTCGCCCTGACGTCGCACGTCTGTGGCTGATTATCCTCGCCTGCACCTCCTCCATCCTCGCCTCAGCAGGAGACCGATCCGAATTCTTCCAAGGTTGCATCCCAATTTGTCTGGACCACTTCAAAGACCAGTGCGAGACCCCCCTCCTCTTCCGCCTCGCCCGATGGACGTGTACCGACGAATGCAAGTACCAGTGCATGCGATTCCTCACCGATGATGCCGTCAAGGAACGGCAACCTATCGTGCAGTATTATGGGAAGTGGCCGTTCGTTCGGTATGCGGGGATGCAGGAGCCTGCCTCGGTCGCGTTTTCGGTGCTGAACCTGATAGTGCACGTTCAGGGGGCGCGAATCGTGTCCAAGAGTGTCTCCAAAGATCACCCCATGCGACCGTACCACCTCACTTGGTCGTACATAAGCATTAACGCGTGGTTTTGGTCCTCGGTGTTCCATACAAGAGGTTTCTTCTTCCCAAATGACTCTCATTGCCGTGGCTGATGACAAGACTCGTTATCAGATTCGCCATGGACCGAGAGGCTGGACTACTTCTCCGCCGCATCCGCGATCATGTACGCGTTGTATTCCGTTGTCGTCCGAATGTTCCACCTCTACACAAGCTCCGGTTCCCGGCCGACCTCATCTTCCCAACCTTCCTCCACCTCTCGTCGAGCCCTCAAAATATGGGCTGTTACCTGCCTCGTAGCATACGCCGGGCACGTGACCTACCTCTCCGTTCTCCCTCGGTTCGACTATACCTACAACATTGTGTTCAACCTTATCCTCGGCCTCACGCACAACGCCCTCTGGACTGTCTATTCCTTACCATCATCCCGCTCGTTCCTCCGCCGATTTCCATTCCGGCCTAAGGCTTACCGTCCAGTCTTCGCGACCAAGGCCTTCGTCTTCGTCATGCTCACCACGGCTGCTACTGCCCTAGAGCTGCTCGACTTCCCTCCGTGGTTGTTTATCATCGATGCGCACGCTTTGTGGCACTTGTCTACAGTGCCGATTACGAAGTTTTGGTACGAATTCTTGGTGGAGGATGCGTTAGATGAAGGGTGGAAGTTCCAAAGAGGTTAATGCCGGTTTCCGATGGCTTGGCTGGGTCTTTGCGTTGGATCTGGCCAGACTTGTTCCTATGATCGGGCGATGTGTCCGTCACTTCTCCGCTCATGGCGATGTATCCTTTCTAGGGAAATCACGTTGTACGTGTCGACCAGCCGATCTTATGTATTCATATTCAACTGCTCGGTGCCACCAATTTTGCAAGTTGTACCATACTTCAAGCTTCATGTGCAGGTATTCTCGCATCACCGCGGGCTTTCGCAACTCCGTGAATCAGGTTTTTCTGCGCACCCGTTGCTCCGCAGTCGGCCAATAAGGTTTTCCCACCATTCACGGTTTGTATCGATCGAATCCCTTAGCACTGGTGCGTCGAGTCCACGAGGACAACTGCATCAGAACTGCAAAATGGTCTATCCAATGCACACGTGTGCATTTCCCATCGAGGTACCTGAAAGACCCGAGAAGATAAGTCAAGCCTTCGGTCCCGAAAACGAAAAACTAGTGGTACATGTGTGTGTAATCTACAGAAATTGTGTTGGATAAATTACCCGTATGCAGAGCCCAAATGGGCGGCACACGGTGCGCGAGTGCCGAGACGCACCGATGTGCAGAACGGGATTAAGGTAAACATGGAATGGGGAGTGCGAGTGACGCGAACGGTTGATGGCTACGATTGGGTACATTGCGAATCTCAATGGCCCAAACCCCAGAGAATACGGAAGGTGCGCCATTCGGAGAGATGGCGGTGTCAAGGCGATAGGCCCTGATAGCCGGATTTCGTCGGGGGCTTTTTCGAGTGCCTCTAAGGAGGGGCAGGCGGAACGTTTGCCGGTGTCCGGACTTTTCCCCCGATTGCGTTCACGAGTTCGAAGCAGGCCACGAGGAGCAATTGGCCGACGAGGTCCATCATTGCGGAATGCACCGGCATGGCGTACGTATCCGGATCGTATCCTTTGGACCAGAGGAAGTTCGTGAGGAGCCTGGCGACGAAGAGCGAGGTTCCGACCTGCCAAAGTTGGGAAAGTGGATCGGGTGAGGACGGGATTCAGCCAGTCTGCGAGGTGATGCGAGGGATAAACGTCTTACCGTTACGCTGAAGAACATAACATAAAACCCAATAAATAGGAACGGAATCTCCAGCCACCCTACGCCTCTCAACACCCCCAAAAACCCAATCTCGATCGGGAGCGTTACAACGAAAAGGGTCCCCATAACCAGTCCGAGGCTGGGTTTCGTTCTGCCCCCACCCCACTTATACGGGGAGGGCGGGGCAGTTGGAAGGGCAGACATGGCAGAGTGAAGAGATGTCGAGATACGTGAGATCAGAATTGAGCCCACACCGCCAGGTAAGCCTTCGTTCTATGTCAGGAAGTTATCGGAAACGAGGTGAGAAACCCAAAACCCACTCGTATTGGCGACCGCGAGCAGCCCGTAGTCCATATACCGGCTAACAAACAGGTCCAAAATGGCACCGGTACCGCTGCTTATGATCATGGCACCGAAAAGCGGCGACCAACCTTCTCGGAGGAGAGGTTTCACATGTGGGTTTTTGTTCGCGAGGGCGGCCCAGCCGATTGCGCCGATGATTATCGCGACGATAATTATTACGAGGACGAAAGGTGTGCGAAGGAGGTTGATGTAAAGGTAAGATACCCCCGCAAGAAGGCAGAGCGTGATAAGGTCGCCCAAGCATGATGCGATCGGAGGAGCGATGTTGTCTGAGATCACGGGTACGAAGTTAACGTTGGTGTCAAGGTCGGGACAACAGAGAGAGTGCTCACCCGGATCTAAGCCGTACTTATGGCAGCCGAGGACGAGAGCACACATGAAAGAACCGAGGAATGCACTCGAGAGACACGCTGCGGACATCGAGGAAGCAGCTACCACCACGAACCTGCGAGTGTTAACTGTGTTCAATAAACGCGAACCGAATCCCTCAACTCACTCGGAAAGTCCGGGCGGGGGTGATTCCTTCTTGGGATTTGGATGTGGATGGATCGGCTTTCTTGCGAAGTGGCTCAAGATAACCACCCCGATCTCGCGAGCAGTAGATGGTGAACCCGAAGGTGTGGGAGGATCTGGAACCGCGAGTCCAACGAGGAAGGCGAAACAAGCTGCGACGAAAGACACCACGGTGGCCTGGACTTGGAGCAGAATGAGGTTTCCGAGAACGATCTCTCTTTTGATCCCCTCCGCCTCCAGAGCGCCAGTATTGGCGGCGGTGCCGAGCCGTGCTGAAAGGTTCATCTCAAGGTTCCCTTTGAGGTTGAGGATTACAGGGATGAGAATAACAAGCTCGTCGATCCGTTTCATGGGTTTCCAGTCCTAGTCGAAAGCGTTCGATTACCATCCTAAGGCCACCCAAGCTGCGAGGGGTGCTCACGGGGACATTCTCCATCAACTCCCCAGTGAACATAATGCCCACTGTTGTGAACAAGAGCGTAGGCACAGTCTATCGGACGTGAGAGGGTTAAGCGCGCGGCCGGCGGCGACCACTCACTTCTATGACGATGTTCTTAACTTGCTGCCAAATGTCGATACCTCTACTGAGGCTGAGAGAACGCGTGTGAGCATGGCCGGGGCTGCGCGGAGAGCTTGAAACGAGCAGACTCCTGCTAGCGTCGTCTTCGTCGTCGGAAGACTCGGAGTCGTTGTCGTCAGCGTGGGCGGCCTTCTGAGGGGTCATCGCAATCTCCTCGAGGCCGACCATTTCGATATCCTCGTCGTCTTCGGAGTCGCTGAACGACGCCGGGTGGCCCAGGTCGTCCATCGCCGTCGGTGTTGAGTTGTTCCGTGAGCGGGTGTGGAGGTTGTCTTACTGCCTGCCCTTTTGTTCCACGACCACGAACCAGCGCGTGGACTTGTCGTCGACAGCCGTCCACCTGACCTCACCCATTTTTCTCTTCTATTTCCTCCCTATTTTTATCCTCTACCCACCGGCGAGAGGGTACGCGAAGATTTATTTACGAATTATTCCGCATTTTGTTGGTCGCCGAAGGAACTCTACGACGGCCTGAACGGGAGACACGAGTTGCCTGACCACTGATGCAACACAATGTCGTCGATCCTCTCTCCCTATCCTTCATCTCCTCCTCTGCTCTCCCCCCTCATCAGAGACCCTCCGGATGTCATTCCGCCCATCGACGACCTCGAGGCCCTCCAGGCCGAGCTCAAACTCCTCCAGCAGAAGGCTTACGAACGCGCGAAGAAGGCAGGCATTGACCTCAAGGCGATCGAGGAATCCATGCGTCGGATGAAGGAAAAGGAGAAAGGCAAGGCTAAGGCCGTCGAGAAAGTCAGGAAAGACAGAGCTTGTGCGTGATTTTGCATCCGGTTTCCTATCCGAGCTTTGTCGGATGTTAATGTCGTCTGCCAATGTTTGACCAGACACGCCCAGTGTAAATGGCGACGATGGTCGACTATCTGTCTCATCTGTACCCTCCGTTAAGGCTGGCTATGGAACCTCGCACATGGCTAACGGTGCCTCTTCATCCCGGTCTTCGCTTGACCCTCGGCCATCGTGAGTCGGCCACACAGGCGCCCTGGTGGCGCAAACGCTGAAGCTCTGACTCCAGGATATCTGACGACCTCAAAAAGAAGAAGAAGAAACGGAAGAGAGACGACGGAAGCGATGTCGAGCCTGGTGGGTGGCTTTTTTCCGGTCTTGTCTGCGCGATATCTCAGCATTCTTGCAGAACCCCAGAAGATGCGAAAACCCTCTCCTACGTTGTCGCAATCCCTGCCACCGTCCTACAAACCGTCCAAGACCACGGTCTCACATTCGTCAACAAAGGTGACCTGATCGACCACCTAACCTTGCGTCGAACCTTACGTGTTTTAGGTATCGCAGTCTATCGCGGCGCCTGACTGGTCTCTCCCATCCTCTCAGAACCTGCTTGCTACCAAACCTCCAGTGCTACCCCCACCACTTCCCGGCCCGAGCAAACCCACAGATGTCACGGATGACTTCAGTCGATCGAAGCAACCGTCCCAAGTCCTTGTCACCACTTTCTACACGAGTGTCGAGCCATGGCTACGGCCGATTAAGGAAGAGGACATCGGCTTTCTCGAATTCAACGGAGACGAGGTTGAGCCTTTTGTTGTCCCCAAACTCGGTCGACACTACGCCGATATTTGGGAAGAGGACGATGTCGCATTCTATGGCGCCCCGCTCCAAAGTACCTTGGCCGCTCGCGTAGCGAGCACATCAACAACCCCGCCGAGGGGTAAATGGGATCCCTCCACCTTGACTGAGCAAGATCTTCTATCAGAAGAGAGGGGGCACGGGCCATTGACCGAAAGGCTCGTCAGCGCCTTGTTACCGATACCGAACGCCGAATGGAGGGGTGTGAAGGCTGCAGAGGATGCGATGGAGGGTCGCCCTGCAAATGGTGCGACAGCGGCGGCTGGGAAGGAGAAGTTGTCCGCGATGGAGTTAGAACAAAGGCTACGAGACACAATGCGTTATCATGGGCTTCTAGATTCAAACGTAAGTGATTCATAAACCGCCGCATTCCCTTCAGACACCCCTTTGACCGGCGTTCTCCCCGTTTCCCGCCAGCCGGACTATTCAGAAGCTGTCGACGATCCCATCGCCAGCGCCCTACGTCAATCACAAGAAGAGCTTCGTCGAGTGCTTGCAACCAACAAGGCACGTAAACAGCGCCTCGTGGAGATTGCCCGGGACAGGCTGGCATACCAAGAGTACACGGAAGCCCGCGATTCGCTGGACAAGAACATCACTACGGTTTACACGAAGCTGCAGAAGAAAGACGCGCCAAAGACGATAAAGAAAAAGAAGAAGGGCGTCGTCTCGGCAAACGATCACGCAGGTTCTGAGCCGCCACAACCACCCGCCCCGACACCGTGCCCAGCCGCGTTGGGGTTAGGACCCGATGCAGACAACAAGCTGGTGGTTCCAGACACGTTGAAGGACCTCGTGCGAACGAGGAAGCAATGGGTTCAGGCTGTTGGTGGTGTGTTTGATACCAAACAGACAGAGAGTCCGGGTCGGATATGGGGGCTACCTCCGAAGAGTGTATTTGAAGGGATTGATGAGGAGGTCAGAACCGCGCTTGGGAAAGACAAGGAGAAGACGGATGGTGAAGCAGGAGATCCCATGCAGGTCGACAACCCTGCTGACCCCACCCCTCTGGGCAAGCAGGTCAATGGACTTCACTGAGTTATGTTTTTTGTATTCGTTCCTATGATCTTGCTCCCCTTCCAGTTCGGATTCTCGATTTCACAATGGTCCCCAGACACCTCCTTCCCGCTTCGTCTCCGGACTTTTTGCTGGCTGATGTACAGTATACCTTACATTCTCGCATTTTCATTTGTACAATAATACTTTTTTTCTTATGGTGTCGGTCGTGTTGGCGTCCTTTCTTTCTTTCTCCGCACGCGAAGTAATTTGTAATAATCATGAGGGTGATGCTACTGGAGATATTTAGGGTAATGGAGCACATCACATTCTGGGGCCGTGGCGACCCACTCCATGTTCCGCTCTACATTCCTACTTCCGCCGTCTCCACCTTTGGCCCTGTCACAGAACGGCTTGGAGCTTCCTTTCTCCGTTTATCTGAGATTTATCTTCCATACCACGCCCGCTTCCACCCCTGAAATGGAGGGAGGATCTCAAGATCAGTTCCGCGAACAGAGAAACGGGCGGGGCGGGTTGAGGAATCATACGCGAAGCGGCACACGGTGGAACCCCATCACGAGACCAAACCTGGCAGGGTAAATCGTCCAAGCGAGGACAACAAGGCTGACGGCGGAAAACAACCAGAGACTCCCTTAGTCACATGCCTTCATCACCCTTTGACACGCGTTTCACATTTTGTGCTTGATTTCTCCCCGTCGAAGCTTCCCAATTTCCCCTTCACCACTCTACCGTCTCTTCGGGAGTTCCTGCCGCTCGCCATCTTCCGCTTCAGATAAATAGGGGGCGGTCCGACCCCCGGCCCATCTAAAACGCACACATACATCTCAAAGCAATGTCAGGATGTCTTCCAATCCGCCCAATCTTCATAAATCACCGAGTCGTCTCACACCGCTTGGGTTGGTTATGCGTCGTCTGTTGAACGTCAACCGGAACGGCTAATAAAAAGTCCCCGATGATCCCCAAAAGTCAGGACTTCCCGGCCTTGGGTTTCCTCGTTGCCTTTTTGGGGCCGTCCGTCGGTTTGGAACGCTTTTTGGGCTTTGGGGTCGTAGCGGATGTGCCCCCTTCCTGGTCGACGTCCATGGCTGAGGCTGAGTCGGTAGCCGTGGGTGGGACAGAAATCGGGTTAGAAGATCCGTACGGAGTGTAGCGGTGTTTGAACCTCTCGGACGGGTAGGAGTGTCGTGGTGGGTTCTGGTGTAACACGACCGGGTTCTGGTTCTGGGTGCCAGGCGTTGGAGGTGAAGCCGCGAGGACGAGCCTTCGTGTGATCGGTTTCGGGCCTTGTGATGGTCAGACACGCTGTGTATATTGAGACGACCAAAAGGTGAAAGGGACTCTCACCAAGATAGAGTTTCCCGTCCTTGGATTTCCGCGGCAACAGACAAGAAAGGCTCTTCATCTCATCGCCGCCAATCTGGTCATGATCGACGTCGTTATCGTCGCGGTCTCCGAGGGACCACAGGTCGTATATCTCGTGTTTCCGCCTGACTTGGCCGAGAGTATGCGTGGACGATGAGGAAGGGGCATCGAAAACGGCGTCGTTGAGATGCTTGGGTTTGATCTAGGTGTGTGTGAGATTTTAGATCGGAAGTGGGGTTCTGGGGCGATCAAGGCGCCCCATTCAACTGTCAGGGGCCCAGGAATCCATGCAAGACGAGGCCGGAGCCGCTGGCCAGATCGGCGAAAGAAAGGAAGAAGGGATTCAAGAGTAAACATACCGAGTTGGGGACCCTAACAAGCCACAGCTCGATGTCGTCGTCCTTCACGGAATTCCAGTCAAATTCCCCCGTCTCGATGGCACCAGCACCATCGCCTGGGCCGCCGCTCATGAGAACAGCACCCGGGGGTGGCTCGAACGCGCCTTTCCTCTTGGAAGCGAGAGTCGTGCCTCGTTGAGGTAGGGCCTGGGCCGATGCCCCGACCTCGGAGTCGGAAGACGAGGGTTCGGATCCTGATGACGACATACGATACGGACGCGAGGTGGAGAATGAGAGAGAAACGACCAGGGGGGTTACGAGGCTGGGAGGTCGTGTTGTGGGTGTGGCGTGAGGCACGAAAGGAAAGTGATCGAGAAAAAGGCTTTTCTGCTGCCGTTCCTTCCGCCTCCATTCCTGTGTACTTTGACGGTCGGTAACCACCGTCAGCCCATTTGTCAATATCTAGATGGGTGGACGACGATTTCCCTGAGATTATGTATGGTGTGTGTGCGGAAATTATAACGGACATGCAAAACCCGGTCTATTCGGAGTGGAAGGCACTGTCCAAAACTCATCGCGAAGACCTGTTGTTGGGTTCAAAAACTGCAATCGTGGAAGAATGCAGGGTGAGTAGTAAAAGGGGGAATAAAGGGAGGGGAAAAAAGTCAAAGGAGTGACATGAAGCGTTTGGTAATGGGGGAGCGCGTAGCGGAGGATAAAGGCAAAGACAAAGGGAAACTAATCGAAAGCGGGTAAGAGAAAGTGCGTGAACATGTGTGCGACGAGAGATGGGGGCGAGGTGCGAATGGAAAAGATGCAACTAACTAATGGTACGTACTGGTAGTATACATGAAGCCAATAGTGAAGACAGAGTGGACGGCATGATGGGGCTGGCTGGAGGTAATATGGAGCCAGAGATGTGGGGGAGGTCAGATGAGGGGAAATGAAAACCTGGACTAGGGGAGAGGGTATCCAGAACAGCTTGTCGTCGTCGTCGTCGTCATGTTAACCTGAACACGAGCTTCTCGGCACTGACCCGTCCTTGGATCATGTACTGGAACCCGTCGGCAATCTTTTCTAGCCCTCCATCCCATAAGTGCACTTTCATCGGCCGTAAGAGTCCTCTGCGTAAGTGGTCTGGCAGCGTGGTCCGCAGGTACTCTATCAGCTGTACCCGATCATCCGGGTTCGCCTCGTACGTCTTGCCCATCATCATGTACGGCCTGCCGAATACGGAGTATAACATCGTGGCTGCACGAATCCGCGTAAAAATAAAATAATAAAAAACAAGAAAACGGCAAGCGGCAGGTCAGCGTGGGTGAAACGTGAAACACATGAAAAAGGAGCCGGCGGGAACGGCTGCAATCATATCACGTACATTGAACGGTCACGTCCTTCCTTAGCCTTCTGATGTAAGGTGCCTCATGTTGGACGAGCATCAGTCGCCCGCCGCCGGGACCAAAGGCCTTGATGCAAATAAGTTGGCTCTCCTCTTCACTGTAAGCGTCCAATACGATATGGACCGAATCACCGGTGACGTCCTTTATCTTCTTTATGAGATTAGGATCCCTATACTGTGCAGGGATTCCAATGCAGAGATTTCAGCTCCCAGATCCTCCAAGTGACATCGGCAGAAGAGAGAAAGAGAGAACTCGACGTACATTGAACACGGCCTTTGCCCCCAACCTTCGCATCAGCCCGTGATTACGTGGAGACGCAGTGGTGACCACCCTGAAGCCGGACAACCGGGCGAGTTGAATTGCATAGTGGCCAACTGCAGTACTTCCTCCGTATACCAGAATCTGGGTTGAAGGGAAGCACGATTAGACGGTCAGTTGTATTCGAGCGCTTTGGAATGGGATGGGGGGAGATGGGAGATGTAACAGAAAACGTACCCAAGGTTGGCCTGGCACCTGGTTCGGGTACTGGACGAGGCCAAGCCGTTTGGGGTGGAACATCGCCTGGATGCAGGTGAGGGCACCGACTGAAACTGTTACCGCCTCCTCGTAACTGATAGAGTCTGGGATCTTCCAGGTGATGTCCGCGTCGGCCCTCACATACTCGGCAAAGGCACCTTGGTCCTTGTGAACACCTGCTCGGTCAGAATAACGTTAAGTTGAAGGAGGCCCTCAAGGTCCCTTTCTGCTCACCTCCGTGGACGATACCAGCAACTCGATCACCAACTTTAAGGGAAATGTTGGGGCCTTGTCTGGGCCCAACCTTGACGACTTCGCCCGCGTAATCTGCTCCACAGATTGTTCCAACATCTACAGGTAAGAGGATGAGAGAGGTTACGACGTGGAGTTGGGGAGTGCGGGCCGGGCGGGCTTACTGCAGATGAACTTGAGGTCTGTTGAGAGGGAGGGGGGAGGGATGTAAGCTAAGGTGTGGTACGGTGGTTTGATGACAACACACGCACGTTTCCAATCCGTCGGATTTATGGCCACGGTCTTGACTTTGACGAGGATTTCATTATTACCGGGAATCGCGACGTGCACTTGTTGAACCAGCGCGGTGCGGTTCTGAAGTCTGATCGTCATCAAAGCCTGAGTTAGGGAGGGCCAGCAGGGGGGACTTACCGGTTGGGTGACCACCGCATTCATGAGGGGCGGCACGTCTGGGGGAGACATGGGGGGTGGCAGCGGGAGGGAGCAAGCAGGCGCGGGAGTGGGTTGCGGGACAACAACCTTATATTATTCTTATAAAAAAAAACAAATGCGGGAAGGGGGAAAATCAAATTTGATGTCAACGAGTTTCATCCTTTGGTGTTAGCTTGTCACCAAACCGTTCCCGCGGGAATTGCAACCTTGAAATGGCGTCCAAGTGTCGGAAGCAGTAGCCGAAGCCGCTCCAAATTGCGGGAAAGCCGAAGAATAGAGATAGGATCCACGAATCGCCGGTAAAATGAGCTGGTTGAACAGAGGACATGGCCGACTGCTACACATGCAGAGAGACCAAAAAAAGACTGGCCGCACCGTCAGTCCGGAAATGCGAAGCCTTTGAAAAGTTCGGTTAAGGCACATGTGATGGGTCGATCGCCAACAGAAACATCGTATGCGGCCGGGTCTAGCCGTTTTACGGTTTCCCACCCAATCAACGTTTGGGTCCGCAAGGTTAGGGAAAAGATGCGCGGATCTGTACGTCAAGTGGAGGAGGGGCCCGAGCACAGAGGGGGGCGCCGAGCTTTCCCTCCACCTGGGATCAAACGGAGCGTGCGGAAGAAATGTAGAAACGGGAACTGTGGCCGATCAGGTTACCGTACGTCGCGCGGATCGCACTGACCGCTGTTGGAGAAATCTGGTTTCTTCTTTTCCCCTCGAATGAACGGCGGAAACTTTCTGCCCATCCAATTCAGTGCACTGCCTGTATCTGCCGTACCACCGGATCAGATCTAAGATCCCCATCCACCAGATGGATCTGTGACTGTCCCCCACCCCGCCAAACCTCAGGCGGGTGAAACAGCGGTGAACAAACTCTCGTGTAGCCTGCCGTGTCGGGGGTGACCGATAACCGGGACCGGCGACCATCCGAACATTTCAACGCACGATCCCAGAATATCCCCCACTCATGGAAAAGAAAATCCGAGGTTGGTTCTGGATATAATGTACACCCACACCTACACATTGCCCCGGGTCGAGGTTCCGTCCGAAAAAAATTGATGATCTGCGCCCGCGGCAAGTTTACTGTTATACAAAGATTTCCCCCCCGCCTTTCGCCTCCCGAGCCGACCCATCATGCATGTGTGAGTGGGTTTGCGTTTTGACTGGTGAGTTGCGGCAAGCCGTCGGGAGCAGTTTCAATTGCCTTACGTACGGAAGACCCTCGCACTTCCGTCGATTCCCCCATGCCGTCGAATTCTCTCCAAGAACGACTTCGGCCTCTAGCATGTTTACCAACGTTGTTGAACTATACCATAATCGATCAATACCCCCCCGGCAGTTGTTGCCTTCTCATAGGCAACGAGGCCACGCTTCTCATGATACGATTGATCACACACACAGTCTTCTCTTTTTCCTCTCGTCTGCGAACCCTCACAACGGTCGTAATCTCCGAACCTGCGCCCTCTGCCAACCCGCAGAAGCCCACACCGCGTATCCGCCCTGGTCCTCTCTTCCGCTTCCATTCCTCCATCCACGTCGGAGTGTGAAAAATATTGGCATGGCGAATCAGAATCTGACCCGTTCATCCGGTACCTAATCGATAATCTTTTGCAAAACACCCTCGTTCAGGCCGCAATATGCGATATCTCCGGACAACGTAGGCGCGGATATATCCTCGCAACGACGCCCGGGTGAGTGACTCAAGGCGCCCAACCTTGATAAGGAGGGGTCTCCTCCCACAGCAGTGCGCTCAGGCCACCTGGCCGACGGAAGCCATTTGCTGCCCTTGCCTAGCGGCAAGGTGGTGGGATAACCGGTTTGCCCTGATATTACGGGTTTGAGACCAATACAAGAACGAAGCGTCTGGTGGCTCTCTCGACAGATATTCGACCATTCTTCCTGTCAAAGTGTCAAAAACTAGCCGCACGAACAACCCGTGTCTCAGTGTGGCACATCCCGTATCAAATTCAGGGGGATGAGTCTCCGTTTCCCCATGCGGTCGACAATCTATCCTGCTAAAGCACACAAGGTCTGCCTCGCAGATCACGCGGTGTGAGCGAGGCACACGAATTCGATGAGAGTCCATTGGCCAATCCCGCATCCTAATCAGGGATCGGGTTTATTTACCTTGTGGCAATCGGAACATCCGATTAACCGCTGCCTGGCGCTATCCTGACGTACCCTATCGAGACCTAACAAAAGACAAAGGAGGGAGGGAGGCTCGTGTCGGACCCGGTACAATCAACTGAATCGCTCACCCACGCCCAGGACAGGTGAATGTCACACTCTCCTTGTTCCGGTAATTGCTGAATCGGCGTCCCCTTTATCCTGATTGGCTGCGTCTTGGACGTGTATATCAGCCTTGGTTTTCTTGTGATTCTGTCATCGATGACATGTTGAATGGAAGAAAGAGGTTTGTTGTCGCGCCTCTTCCCAAGCGTGACCACGCCCTGACAAATCCCACAGGAAACTCGCCAGCTTCTTTTTGTGGTTTCGTACGAGAACAAATTCTGGCCGACCTGATGTGACGTCATGGAACCCCTCGCGCAACACAATGGGGTAACAAATGGGCGAGGAAACGGGAACAAAGAGGAGCCAGGTCGGAGTTTTGCAAAGGTTGTTCGGCTTCTTCCCCCCTTTTTCTGCGGCCCCCCGGGAGGAGATCCGATCTATGTATCATGATGACTGTACGGTCCCGGGAAGCTGTAAAATGGAGGAGCGACCACGGAGCAGGGGTCTGGTTCGTGCCTGAAGAACGGGAAGCTCGCCGCACAATGATTGCATGACGCTCCAACGTTTGGCGACCGCAAAGGGCGCAAGGCGCCCCATGCTCTCTTGAAAATACGGAGGTTCTCCGGATATGGTTGGTCGGTGACGGAAGGTGATGCGTTGGCGAAGAGGGGGGTAGAGTGGCGAGTTTGTCTCCACGCGTGTCGGGCGTGATAGATTTGGATTCGCTCGGTTTCAAAGGCAGGGAAATTGCCGACGAAGAAAACGGAGGGTTCTGGTCGAAGCCCTACCGCAACCCACGGCGCTCTTCCTCTGACATCGGAGGGCTCTTCTGGGTCCCGAGAAAAGCACAAAGTAATTTTTGGGACGGAGATTGGATTTAACCATCTTCAGATCCGTTACATAAACGATCGCCTTGGGTGAAAAAAGGACTGCCCACCTGAAATCCACGACGAAGGACGCGCTCGGCGACGCGGTTATCCCATCCACGCGAACGAGTAAAATAAGCCGGAGGCCGAACGAAGGCGAGCGTCTCATGCTGGAGCAGTGCGGAGCGAGACCAGGCGACATACATATCTGGCACGTCGTGCCTGGGTGGAGTGAGTGTGATGGGAGGAGGTTCAACTTCCCGCATGGCGTCTTGGAGCCGCCCAATCGTAGATTTGGGGTTACGGCACGCGCCAGACAGAACGGACATTGGGACCTCGCTGACAGGGGAAAAACCCCCGTCGACAGGGTCACCTGAAGGGATTGATGATCCTAGCGTCCAGTTCGATGCCGGATGTCAATCGATTCAATACCTTCAACTCACAAGCCGCATCCGGGCTCGGAGCTCGTACCACTTGGTCGAACCCATCATATCAAGTGGTGCGGGTTTTCTGATAGCCCCAGTTCACGATAGGAGTGAGCCAAGGGACGCCCATGAGAACGGCCGTTCTCTCCGAAAACGCCCCAGGGACCCACTCACCTGGGTCACCGACATCACCCCCTATCCCACTTCTGCACAGAGACCCGTGAGGAGGGTGCCCCGTTTATGGCGTTGGATCTCGGAGATGGGTCCAGAGCCGTGCTTAGACCTGGACACGGCTTCCCGTACGCGACGCTCAGAGACGACGCGAATATCAGCGTCAGAAAGGGTAAAGTCCTTCGGTTCTTGCCGCTCCTCGCGCCAGAATGAGCACAACGTGTGCCGAGGAGGATGCATCCGGGGGGGACGTTCGTCGTGACGAGGTCCCGTGTCGATCACTTGTAGCCTGCAAAGCAGGCCTCCGGCTTTGTTCATCACAATTACGCACTGACGCCTCCCACGGCTTTCGGGATCGATGTGATGGGCCACGTTTTCCTCAGGTCGAATCTAGACCCGGGCGTGCGCGATGCGGAGGGAGAGAGTCCCATTTGCTTATGTGATATTCGGACGTTTTGCTATCTCATTTTCTTGGTCTCCTGCGCTGGCTGTCGGAATTATATTTCTCTCAACCGCCATCCGGACTTTGCGAACCGCCGACCTCGACTTCAGAAACTAAGCGTGCCGTCCCTAACCGCATGTCGATTGAACTCCAATCATCGATCGAGTTGGCAATAAACGTGGCAGTGTTCAAATGTTCCCGTTCCTTCTACCCACTCCCATCGAGACGCTATCCGTTGGAATATCCGCCAACGCGAACCTCAAAAGTCACCTCCAAATCCCGTTCTGAGCATCTGAGCGCGTACTCGCGTCAACACCAACGTTATCTAATTGGCCGTACAGCCGATCAACAACACCGCTCGACTGAATGTCGTCCTGTGTTTCCAGTTACTGGGAGTTCCCACCAAACCCCCCCTGGTCGCGCAACAGCGAATCCCGTGGCATCGACATATCGGTGTGCGGGCGGCACGCTATCGGAGGTGTGGACCATTGTTGAATTCCTGCGATCCTCCTTGACATAGACGCGGAACGAGTAGGCCACCAAGTCTCCCTTGTCCTGGAAACGCAACGGCGTCTGATACTGGGTGGGAACTCCGGCACTAGCCTGTGACGGTTTCCTGAATCACGGCTAATCTATCCGACCTGGATATCCCAACCTCATGGGGCCCACAATAAACGGTTTTTTGGGAGGGGAAAGCCCAACAACTTCGTTATCTCAGTTCACGGAGGCGGTACTTTCTAAGCCTCACTGGTCGCTTAATGCGTCCGAAGGCATTCCATGGAGGGAAGAAAGGGGTTCGCGCACCGCCTCGCGGGTGGAAATCCTGTGGTGATGCCCTGATCCAGGCGGTGAATCATCGGGTCTTCCCATGTTACCGCCCGCGATGGTCACCCTCTCGGGCGAACTGTTCTCGCTGGTGTACGCGTCCTCTGGCGATTCTGAGGAAGTCAGATACCTGACAAACCGATGGTCCGGGAGACAATGGTACCGGGCGGCTTTCTTTGATAGAGGGAGGGCGGTCGCATTCGAACGAACTCCGACCGATAAGGTATTTCCAACAGACCCGGCCATACCCAAATCTCCTTATCACAGCAGTGACTGGGAAGTTGAAGCTGGCATCATTGATCAATAAGTGGGTTTTAATTGTGGGTTCCTGGGACTTTGGCCACACAGGGCGAGGTAGCAAAGCCTCGCGGTCGGTGTGTACGTCACGGGGTTGGAGGGGGTTATAGCCTCCCGTAAACTGCTTTGGAGGAATTCTGAGACGATAGTTGGAGTATGATCGTATGGATCGGCCACTGACTCATATCGAGCATTGTAGGACTCTGAAGGATCGACCTCTGGCTCGAACGGACTGCCCGCGATAAGCAGACACTCCCTGCTTTTGTTCCGTTCCATTTCTGCTTTTCCGTTTGCGCCTCCTTCTCACGAGGCAAGAACCTGACATTCAGTTCCCAGGCGGTTAGCCAATGAATTCCTTCCGTGGTTTCCAACCTTCCTCCTCACTCCTTGGCCGGTGCTACGCAGCCCAACGGTGCCGTAAGTCCCACAAACACTAAGGAAGGGAGAATGAGACCCCGTGATGGAAGAAGTTCGTGGTTTTTGGGAATCCAGGGAGAGTTCCCATCGCCACTGATCCAACCCCTGCACCACGAACCAGACCCCTTGCCTCCCCGCCCATACGTGCAGTGGTGAGTTTCGAAGTTACTTGGTCGTTTCACCTATTATGTAGCCGAGCATATCTCACCAAGGCCGCAGGGAAGGTTCAGGCGTTGTCAAGTGGCACGTAAAAGTTATGCTGTTGCTCTCGTGCCGTTTCGCGCCCGGCACAGCATCTGGCACAAAGCCACATAGCTGCGCCCCACTCCACCACTAACCACCGCCAATTGGCTCGTAGTCTGCCCCTTTCCCTGGCACTGTTGTTCCTCGATGGACGACGCAGACACGTGAGGTCCAGGGCCCGCTATCGGTCACTTCCAGGGCCACACAAGGCGGCACGGGTGTGAGTCAATCGCCAGCAATGCAATAGTTGGTTATTGGTAAAGCGAACGAGGACGAGAAGCGTCCCGCCTCGAGGCTTGGGGTCGCCCACAGGAAGTCAAGCATATATAAGAGAAGCGGCCGGATCCTCCCCTCCTCCCGCGCTCGCGCTCACCCGCAACCATGAACACAGGCTTTAACACTTCCAACGGCGCCCCTTATCAGATTCATCCCTCCTTCCCTCAGAGTTACGATGGTGACCAAACTCATCCAGCACTTGAGCAGCCGTCCCTCCACCTTGACGGGACGATCAACCCCTCGTTGTTGACGGGCCAAGCCCACGGATTCTACCTCCAACAGAACCAGTCCTCAATCTCCCCGTACGCCTCCGGAGACGTTAATTACCAGCACGCACCCCCTGTCCCTCCCATCTCCACCGAGGTTTGGATGGGGTATGACGGGGCTTCGATGTCGGAGGGCAGTCCCACCAGTCCAATGGTGGACGCCAAGGTGAGCGCTCCTCCGTGTTAAGGTGTGATATTGCTGTGCTGATGGAAGATCCCCAAGGCTGTCGCCTATGTCATGTACATGGAATCCTGTGAATGTGGCTGTGATAACGGCGCCTGCATTCCACAGCGCCAGTACGACAGACCGAGGACCGATCCTCTTTCTCCGGAAGAGCTACAGGAGACTATATGGTTCAGTGTGAACGGAGTGTGCGGTTACCCTCTTAAAGACGCACTGAGGAAGCAGTACACCGGCCTGGAGGGAAGAGACGACAAGATGTTTGCCAATTCCAAGTCCTCCATCTCTATTAGACTTGAGGTGTGTCCACCTCTATCGGCGCAGTCCAATAATGGTCCTGAATCTTATTTGCAGTGGCTGCCGTATGAGAAATGGACGAGGCAGGTGGGCGCCGGCACCCCCATTTCGTTTGGATGGAGATTAATCACCTCTGTAGATTCGAACGTTAACTTGGCGGAAAGAGCAGGATCACATCACCCGCGCGAAGCTGGCAACCGAGGTGGCGAAGAGGATGGATGCCTTCTTCAAGGTAAAGTCTGGCGTTTGGCCTCAGTGGCGGTGTACTGAACCATGAATCGAATCAGGAAATGGGAGCGAAGGAAGCAGACCCGTCGTACCGGCAGTATTGCGTCCAGCCTGGAATCATTGACCTCGACAACATGGAGCTCGTCGCCCTGAAGAGAGTCTCGAAATCTTCGTGGATGCCGCATTTGCGCCAGATTCCCCCACCTCCCCCCCAACCGCGCTGATCTC
>Ga0307509_10004755_pt1 | contig 19359 bp, 30 predicted proteins | sample 10_EM_MG_FD_202245 | JGI IMG/M metagenome (GOLD analysis project Ga0307509, IMG submission 202245) | Populus trichocarpa ectomycorrhiza microbial communities from riparian zone in the Pacific Northwest, United States - 10_EM | ecosystem: Host-associated > Plants > Roots > Unclassified | place...
ACAAGAACTGGCATTGCAACTGGGACGGCCTCACGATACCCAGCCAACGGGGATAGAGGTGCAAGGAACAGAGGGCGCGGACCAATCGCGACCCACACCTGCCTGTCTCTTTCCTTATACATTGGGGAAGGCACGTGGACCCCTGCCGCATCGAACACTGTTAGCATTATCCGGGGGGAACAACGGACTTGTCACCTTTATTTAATAACCCGTTCATTCCCGAGCTGATTACTCCTTGGTCCCCCCCAGATCCCCGAGGAACCATCGCGTTTCTCGCTGGGGATTGCTGGAGGATGTGATAAGTAAGCGTTTCTCACGATGGAGGGCGATCGGCACAGGCGGGGACAGATTTGGAACACAACCCAGTGCACAACCCACAAGAGCTAGGCCTATCGGCGGTTTTGTCTTAGTGCAGTCGGGATTCTGCCGTTTACTCAATCTCTTGGTCCCAAGCCGAACGGCCGTCCTTGGGCCATGCAACGTGCCTCGTGCCGACCACTTCCACTCCATGATAAAAGCGTTCATGGGCGTCAAGTAGATCGCTTTCTCCTCCCCGTCCTTCCACTCCTTTCTATCCTATGCGGAAGGCGCTTTTCACGGCCGTCTCCTTGCTTGCCGCCCTCACGAGCACATATGCCCGGGCGTATCCCCGGGCTCCCATCGACGATGCCACTCTCACCAAGGTTAGGGCGAATGCGATCGCGATTTCTCACAGGAGGTGTGTGTTTTTCTCACTTCAGCTGTCTCTCCCTCACCTACCACCGAATTTCAGCTGGGAAATCGGCACCGTGACTGAAGCTCTCCTCGAGTACTCATGGCCCCAACTCTCCGTCTTTTATGATGGTTCCATTCCGCCTCCAAGACACATCTTCACCTCCTACCACCCTGACGATGTCGTCAAAATTGCCACAGAGTGCGTAGTTTCTGCCCCCGTCGCTAAGAATAGTCTGTGACACCCGTCACCCCCAGGGTCGTTGAGGAGAAACCCGGAAATACTTTGCCCCTAATGCAAGATGAGTCCGCTGGCGATCCAGCGAGTGCGTAATTCAGTCCCCACTGCAGATCAGACGATTGATTGATCCCTCCACTTCAGGCATTGGCCCAGCTGTTCTCTTGGCCAATTGGACCCGGACTAACACCAGTGACAATCGGTTCTCGGCGGCCGCTGGCTCGCAACTCAACTACCTCCTCAATCATGCCCCGCAAACCGACGACGGAGCCATCTCACACCGGAGTGAAGATGTCCAGCTCTGGTACGACGAATAACTCGAAACCGTTGATGGTTTATCCTGATCATTGCGCAAAAGGTCCGACTTTGTGTACATGGCTCCCCCATTCATCGCCTACTTCGGTACCTTTGAACGAGGCGATACCAAGACCTGGCTCCTGCAGTATTCTTACGACCAGTGCCGACTATATCGCCAATACCTCCAAGATTCCGCGACGAAGTTGTGGAAGCACATCCAAGTTGGTTCATCTCCGGACCCGAATCTCTGGGCAACTGGTAATGGCTGGGCCGCCGCTGGGATGTTCAGGGTCCTTCAAACAATCCGCAATTCCGATGTCAGCGAGAGTTTCCTTGACCAACAAAGTGACCTTCTTGACTGGATCGAAGAGATTGTGAATTCTTCGTGGGACCACCAGGCGCGTGCATACATTCTATCCGATCACTTCGCTCCGACTTCCGATCGCTGACACCCGTCTGCAGACCTCTGCTGGCGCCCTTCACAACGTCATAAACGATCCCGACTCGTTCGCGGACTCCTCTTCAACTGCTTTGATTGCCTCCGTCACGTTCCGCTTGGCCGTTCTCAAGGAAGATAACTCGACGTACATCCAAAACGCCAACGCTGCCTATGACTTCGTACGTCGCAACATCGACGACGATGGCTGGCTTAGGAACACGGTCAACCCTCTGTCCTTCTACACACCCCTAGGACCCGATGAAACGAGCCCAGAAGGTCAATCGTTCGTTTTATTGCTGGAAGCCGCTCGACGTGATTTCCAAGACTGGGTCCAATCAGAAGCTACCCTGCCCTCTGGTGGTGGGCTGGTGCTCATTCCCCAGAACCCAAGTAAATAAACTCAGCTGCATACCTATATACTTATTTTGGACACTCTCACACACGCTTCATACGCTCTTCAGTCGTTGCTTTGTGACTTATTTCCTGTTTAGGCAGAGCCTTCAGTGCAGCTACATCCGTTCAATGTAATACATTTGCCTCGTTTCTTGTTTTACGGCCTTTGCGTGCTGATTCGGATATATCTTGAGCGCATTGATGCCATCTCGGTGGGGCGATTTGGCATTATTTATGCGCACGTGACCATCGGTAGTTTATTCCCCCAACCAAGGCCCTACAGCAGGCGCGATTTCCCAACAGCCCCGTCCTTCTTGCTGACAAACTCCTGGTCCCCTCGACTTTGTCGAGCCCGTCGACGGCGACACCCCGCATCCCCTCCTCCCCCAAGCACGACGACCGAGAGATAATATTTCCCTCTTCCCTCTCCTCGTCACATGAACTTCATGGAGGTGTGGTGGCTGTCGGTCCCTTTTGCCGTCGTGCTTTGTCTCGTCCTCTCATGGTTGTCGACCGGGGATGATGATATCAACATCCACGAATCGACCATTATGCGGGTCTCGCTACGTACGTTCCCACCATCCAATCCTCGCATCTGGAGATTTATCAGGGGACCGCCGGTCTCGCTTATTTTCTCTCACAGGGAATCCAGTACGCGAGAGTGGCCCCCCTGCTTGCATGGCCAAGTTGATCATGATGAGACACAGGGTATGAGGGACTCCTACCGCCATCGCGTCAGAAGGATCACCGTGTTGACGCTCTCTTCCCGTCCCTCCAGATAAACCAGGTGAACTCGAAGAAAAAGGGCGGAAACACCTCAACACGGCACCGCTCACAACCCCCATCTCCCGTCCGCAAGACCGCACCACCACCTCTTCTACCGTTCCAGACCAAGCCTCGAAACCTTGTTTGGTTACGATTCAATCGGCGCTCAGGAAAGCAATTTCATTGACTTGCATTTTCTATTTTCCCGCCCGTTCAGTCACTTGGTGGGCGCGGTGTGCATATGATGACGTACGACCTTGTATACAAGCAATACTTCGAGCTTCCTCATTCCTCACAACTACTTGATTCTCTTCTACTCCCCTCGTGAGTACCTTTATACCACTTCCCTCATCAGTTCTGGGGATCGATCTCTTTGTATACCCCAATTTGGAATTATCTAGCTTACATTTACACCTCTTACTTTCACTTTCACTTTCGATTTTTGTGACTTGCATTCGCCAGAGTAAGTAGACGGGGAGGGATGAAGAATGGAACTTGAAGTATGAAGACCATAAAGCTGACAGAACCGTACTCGGACCATGTTGGGATTACAAAACGAGTAAGTCCAGATTAAAGCACAATACAGAGTCGATGCGGGAAAGTGTATCCAGGACAGAGGTGGTATGGGGTGGTATATGGAAGGACGGAGATAAAGGAGGAAGTCATGTTGCTTTACCCTTTCTCAAGGCACTCGTAAGCATGCTCGGTTCTTTCCTGGGCTTTCGGCGTTCCTCCCTAGGATTTGAAGGCTTGGCGACCATCCTGGACGATCTACCCTTCGCACGCGCACCAGCGGCGGTGACCGCACCACCCGAAGGTCCCTGATAAAGCCCGGAACTGTTGGAGGATCCGAGGTTCTTCAGCCACGATTGCTCTTGAGACCGCTGGCTGTCGTCGAGGTAGGATTGGAAGCACTGGGGGATTGGACAGGTCAGTTGCTGGAATAGGACGGCGGAAGGTAAGGCGGAACAGTACCATAGTGTCGACAGAGTCACGTATCCGTGTCGGTTTGACAGGCTTCTTCCCGGCTTCGCGCGTGCGCAACGGAGGCTCGTCATCATCTGAATCCCTATCCATGAAACTGGTATCTGAGGGATCAAACGAGTCGACGTCGTGATTCTAGAGACCGGTCAGATCAGCCACCATCCATTACCGCGTCAAGCGGAAGCTTGAAACACTACCTTTTCCTTCGCAGCTTTCCGGATCTGGGCTTCGATCTCTCGTCTAGAGATCGTTTCCGCAGGTTCATCATCATCATCCCCATCCTCCTCATCGTCCCGTTCGGCCATCTGCGAGTCCTCGTCCACAGGGAAGAGAGGCTCAGTGTCTTCTAAGTTGTCGTTATATACCCTTAAGAAGGCGCTAGGGTCGACGTCTCCGCCTGCAAGTAATGGATCAGTGGAGTACGTTGGGGTAGGGGTTAATGGGCGAACCGATTCCCTCAAGCCTTCCGTCATCAAACCTGGGCTTCTTGATGCTCTTCCTTCTCCGACGGTCTGCATCCTCGTCCTCGGAATCGCTATCGTCAGATCCTAGATCGATGCCACGACGCTTCACCCTCTTCTTCCCCTCGACGATATCTTTCGCCTGCTTCTCGAGTTGTGCATCGTCTTGTCCCTGGTGTTCCCTGGGAGGAATTGGATCAATAAAATGTCGCGTATTACGCACGTCCTTTCACCCACTTGTATTTCTCCTGGACGAGCTTCCCCGCCAACATAGCCTCATCCATTACGGCGTCGTCAACCAAACCTTCGACGGGCTTATCATCATCAGCATCGCTGTCACCCTCTGCATCGTCCGCTGTTTTCTTCTTAAACCCAAACCCATCGTCTTCGTCAGACTCCTGAGCCTCTGCCTCGACGAACTCTGACTTCTTCAACGGCTTCCTCTCTTTTACCTTCTGAGCACCGACCGCCAGGATATCGAAAGCGTTGCGTTTGAGCGGACGTGATGACGACGGGCTCCCGTTCTCCACCCCACCACCTGGAGCAGACGAATCACTACCGCGCCTTCTTAGCCGCCTCGCCGGATTTGACGGGCTTGGGCTCCCGGGTTCGTCCCGGTCCGAAAATATTAGAGGCGAATCCGCCATGGCGAGGGTACCTAGAGGTTTCCTCGCGGTCAACGGTGTCACTTGTGTGGTAGGGTAATAGACCTGGGGGTTTGTACCAGCCGGTCGACTCTGGGTGAGGAACCTGTGGCCCGGGTCGCTTTTAGAGCCCGCAAGGACACGGTGTGATAGTACGTACCCATTTTCGTCGATATACATCTGAGGCTTCTTTGGTTTGGTCATATCTTGTGCAGCTTGGATGATCATCTCTTGCTCGTTCTGGAAGATGTTGTCGGCCCTCATAAGAGCTGTGGAGCTAACCTCCAACGCGGGCTGAAGTTTGGCGTCGAGAGACAACGAAAGTCCGAATTCGTCGTCTCCTTTGCGGAAAGCATCAAATCCCCCCCTCTGTCAACCAACATTTAGGCGAGCGAGGAAAATACCAAACCATCAGACTCACCTTGGGTGATTTCTTTGGGGATTCCCCAAACGTCAATGACCGGCCAGGCGCGGTGCCGAAGAGTTGAGAAAAACCTTTCCTCATCAAAGGGGCTGGTTGCATGTCGTCGTCCTCATCATCCGACCCGGCTGGAGCACCAAACAAGGGAGCGGGCAGGGGCGGAGGTCCAAGGCTGCTATTCGATGCAGTGGACAACCTTCTGCGAGAGGATGAACCAAAGACATCCTCATCCTTATCTTCGGTACGAAGTTCGCTCAATGGTGAGCGGACATCGGGAACTGGTCTTTGGAACATCTGAGGTTGCCATGACGGCGTAGGGGAAGTGGGGGCCTTCCAGACTCGCGGGGACGCAAACGCGGAAAATACGGTTCGAGAGCTTGAAGGAACAGCGGCATTCTCTTTGTTGTCGTCGACGTTCTCCTTGTCGGTTTCACCGTCTGCCGGAGTGAGCGATTGTCTGTCCTGTCCTCCGCCGATCGGAGTGGGTGATTTCGTACTGAGTTCTCGGACATCCAGAGTGGACGTGGAGGGGACTAAAACCCTGGAACGGTCTTGACCTTCCTCATCGTCGTCGGAATCGTTGATACGGGGCCGCTTCGGTATAGTTCTAGTGGCACGTGGGTTCCAAGTGGGAGCCACGTTTTCGTCGTGTTCTTCTGTGTCATCCCCTGACTCGACTATACTCTCTGGATTGTGGACGAACGGAAGAGGGGGGTTGTTCTCCCCGTCTTCGCCGGGGGGTGACGCAGAACGAGGAGACTGGTGGTCCTGGCTCGGGTGGTACTCTTCATCACTCTCGTCCTCGTCGTCTTCGGCCTGTTGTTGTTGATCAGCACTCTCGATCCGTCCGAGGTATTCTCCCAAGCTGGATCTGTTATCTGATAATGGTTTGAAGGTCAATCCCCCCTTCTCCTTCCATGCCGATTCCTTCTTCTGGATGGCTTCCGACTTTTGGTTGTTGTGCCGGGCCAGGAGGATCTGGTTGACCTTGCGTTTGTGGACCCCCACGTCCTTCGGTCGTTTCCCTGGGATCTGGACTGTACGAGAGGTCTGCTTCCGATTGAGGAGCAACTTGGGTTCGGGTTGAGGCTCTTCTACCCCCGGAGCCAAGATTTCGAGGCCGATCTCGTCATCGATACCTGCGGGGGGCGGTGCGGACCTTCGCTTGGGGGGTGGTACTATCTGTTTCATCGGGGAAGACCACTGTTGGATGTCTTCGGGCTCTGAACTGTGGTTTGGCTGAGGCAGTTTCTGCGCAGCCGTCGACATCCCGGCCCTTGAGGGGGGTGGTTGAGTTGGGCAATCGGGTGAATGAACCGGGCTTACTGGAAGCTGTTGACGAAATCACTAATGCGATATTGACTTGTGGGTTGTTTGGTGACAGGAAAGTCAACATGACGTTCTGCGGCAATGCGAGCCTGGTTCTTCTTAATTTCTTCTTCCTCCTGCCGCCTTGCCTTTGGGGAGGTGTCAATAGGAGCCAACAGAATGTATATCATGACGTTTAACCTTAGCTGTAGGCTTTCTACCAGTAGTTTTGCGCTTCCGCTTTGACGGGTCTGGAGACGTCCGATCGCTTGTGTCCATACCCCCAGAGTTTAATCTACTGCCCCGTGGCTTGGACGACGAAGCACGGGGAGCCTCTGATTCTGAATCCTCAACTATAGGTGCATCAGCCGTCCGGCTGGGGGTGCGTCGCCTCCGCTTCGGGGGTGGGGGAGAAGGAGAACGGTTTTCATCACTTCCACTAGCCTCGGGCTCGGTGGACATCCTTGCAGATAGTCTGGAGTCTGAGCGGATCGCCGTCATTTGGGAGCGTTGAGATTTCTTTGGTGAAGTAGACAAACGCTTCCCCTTGGATCCGGCGCCCCGGCTGAGTGAAGCCGGAGGAGAGGGAGAAGCTTCCACAACAACTGAACGTTGGGGGCCGGGGAGTGTGGGGGGCAATTCGTCCTCGTCGTCGGGCTCATCCAGCTTCTCGATCGCCGCCCTCCATGACCATTGATGTTTTGGTGGTTCGCCGGAGTCCTTCTCCTCGTCATCACCGTCGTCCACTTTGGTGTCCTGGGAGGACACGGCGTTGTCATCGATTCCGCGTGAGAGTGCTACAGGCGAGAGCGAGGTCGAAATATCGCCGTCCAAAAGCGTGTCAAACGATCTGTCCGCGTCGGGGGACTCGTCAGAAGGTGGTACTTCCCCCCGCTTCGAGCCGTATGTCCGTGGAACGCGTTTCTTTGTGGCAACCATGGGAGATGATAGAGAAGGGGGTGAGGAAGTTGGTGGCGCGGTGTTGGGTGAATTGTTCAAGGAAGTCATTGGAAATGCGCCGCCCTTGGTGTCCGTTAGACACTTTGGAACGCTCCGGGGGAAGCTACGGTTGCCCTCCGATCGTTGATGGCCACTCGCGTGTGTCACGTCGGCGTGACACGCTCCACGTGATCGCGTTCACGCCGGCGTTGAACATTCCATTAGCAACCTCGTTTGCATCCACATGAGTCCAAACCATTGCGGTTGGAACATCCTGGATGGCTACCCGCGTCTTACACCATCGTTTGTGCGAATTCAAATGACCCCATGGGCACCCTGATCACCACCATTGCATCTCGCTCGCCTTCTCGCACGATCGCCCAAAAACGAATAAGAAAACCTAGGTTTCCGCTCTGCTTGCCCACACCCACCTGTTGACGCGTCTCAACCCGTGCATCTCGCGGCTTTGCACCTCAAATTCGCCCAAATCAGCGATGCAATAAAGTCTGCTGAATTACCGAATTACCGCAAATGGCAGTGATCGAACTTATGTAAGAACTGTACAGTGGCCGATTGTGGCTTAGGAACAATCATCTCTCCTGGCGGAAGGTTCAATCATCGACAAAAGGCCTCAAGACCTTCAAAATGAGGTGAGTACTGGGACACCGTGCCAGAGCATTTGCTGATACCGTTCACAGTCATCGTAAGGTTTGTCTGACGGATTTGGCGCGAGAACGGAGGATGGGTTATTGACGCAGCTTACGATCTGCAGTATGAAGCCCCCCGCCATGGATCCTTGGGTTTCCTCCCAAGGAAGCGTGCTGCCCGCCATAGGGGAAAGGTCAAGTCCTTTCCAAAGGTTCGTACCCCAGCCTCGCCCCTGGTGTTGGGGTATCACTAATTCGAACATTCAGGATGACCCCAAAAAGCCAGTTCACTTGACCGCCTTCATGGGCTACAAGGCCGGTATGACCCACGTTGTTCGTGACCTCGACAGGCCAGGATCTAGTGCGTGACTGAATTTCTCACTTGACATCGTTTCTCACTCTCCTCAGAAATGCACAAACGTGAGGTGGTTGAGGCCATCACCATCGTGGAAACGCCCCCCATTCTCGTTGTTGGCGTCGTTGGATACGTTGAGACCCCTCGTGGCCTCCGAACCCTCACCACCGTCTGGGCTTCTCACCTCGGTGAGGAGCTCAAACGAAGGTTCTACAAGAACTGGTACCGATCGAAGAAGAAGGCTTTCACCCGCTATGCCAAGAAGCACGCCGAGGACGGTGGCAAGTCGACTGATCGTGAACTGGAGCGCATCCGCAAATACTGTACTGTCGTCCGCGTTCTCGCCCACACTCAAATCCGCAAGACTGGTTTGGGCCAGAAGAAGGCCCACCTGATGGAGATCCAACTGAACGGCGGATCCATTCCTGACAAGGTCACCTATGCTCACAAACTCTTTGAGAAGCCCGTTGAAATCTCCACCGTCTTCGAACAAAATGAGAACATCGACGTCATTGCTGTCACCAAGGGTCACGGTTTCGAGGGTGTTACCCACCGTTGGGGAACCAAGAAGCTCCCACGGAAAACCCACAAGGGTCTCCGAAAGGTTGCCTGTATCGGTGCCTGGCATCCTTCGAAGGTCATGTTCTCCGTCGCTCGTGCTGGTCAAAGTATGTTTACGTCATCCTGCGTTGACTTCACCCGCATAATGCTTCCGCCTCACAGATGGTTATCACCACCGGACGGAGATCAACAAGAAGATCTACCGCATTGGCCTCGGTGACCAAGACGACAACGCCTCTACCGAACACGACGTCAGCAAGAAGACTATCACCCCCATGGGTGGTTTTCCCCACTACGGCATCGTCAAGAACGACTTCCTCCTCCTCAAGGGCTCCATCCCTGGAACCAAGAAGCGTGTCATCACCCTCCGCAAATCCCTCATGGTCCACACTTCTCGTCGTGATCTTGAGCAGGTGCAACTCAAGTTCATCGATACCTCATCGAAATTTGGTGTGAGTCTCAACCTTGCTGCGCCCTCTGTATTGTGCTCAAGTACCCCTTCCAGCACGGTGCATTCCAATCCTTCGAGGAGAAGGGTGCCTGGATCGGTACCCTCAAGGTCCGACCCGCGGCATGATCATTTACATTTGGTTCACTGTAGCTCTTTCATGTTTTACTACTGCTTTCCGATACGTACCGCCGTATGCATCATTTCCACAAGGGTCGACAACAAACGGGGAATAATAAGATGGAGAACTAATCGTAATCGTCCTCCTCAACGAGTTTGCGTTTGACACCATTAGCAGCGACATCTTCCATCGCCTCATCGCCGCTTTCCTCCTCTTCTTCGCCAAACAGCCCGTCCGCATCATCGTTGTCGCTACCTTCGTCCCCTCCTGTGCCACCCATATCCACGTCCGCCGGAGTTTGAGCAACTAGTGGTTGCCCTGAGTCGGCATCGTGTTGCGGTTGGGTCAAAGAAGCCATCGGTGCTCCCTGCCAGTGTGGAACGGACGGAATGTCTGCGGCTTCCATTTCGTCCTCGTCAGATTCTGACTCTTCCACCTCCTCGAGCTCCTCGTCATATTGTTTTACCTCTGGAGGCGGTTTGTTCGGAATCAGATCGAAGTCGACCGCGGTCAGACATTCAGATGGCGGGGGTAGTCGAACCCCGAACACCTCTGGAACCGCAGGCAGGGGTGTCGCGTTCGTTTGAGCGGCGAGAGAGAGTATGTACTTTCGTGGACGATCAAAGGTTCGTCAACATTTTCTTCGATATAGTACGATCATGAACGGGGCATACCTCCTTCGGGACCCTCCCACCGAACTCCCATCCTACTCTGGCCTGGACGGCAAGCGTAATGTCTTCCATCTCGACCTTTCCAGGTCGCCCGGCGTGTTCGGCGTACACCAGGGCATCAGAAAGTATTTGTGCGGTGTAACGATGTGAGAACTCGAGCAGTTGGTGTAACACCCCAGGTTGTGCGTCGTGCACGGTCGGGGTTGAAGAGAGGAGGAGGGCGATGGCACGCGCCGTTGGTGGGATCGCTTCAGAACGCGACATTCTCGTTGACGCTGGTTGCCGGATAAGGAAGGTGTAACCTTCCAGCACTTCGATCTCCTGCCACTCCGTCACGATATGGTTCAATGTTTCTGAATCTAACTTTACGCTCGTAACTCATACAAAACAGGAACCAGCGACCAAACCATTCCAGAGCCGCTGAGCGGCTGAAACGGGATCACGGACAGTTAACTATTGCAATTCGTTGACCTTGAACCTGACAGCCTCGGAGGCAGGTTTGACCTCGAGAGGCTTGACGGTCGGATGACCAACGGCCTTGGCGATCCTGTCGGACAGGTCCTGATCAACGGCAGCGAATACGCGCACTGGAAGTAGATGTTCGCTCAGTTTCAACGTCATCAGGCGCAGGGACTGGATCTTACATTGCCTCTCAAGAATCGCCTTGTTCTTCACACCTCCGATGTGCCCAGAGATGTTGCTGACGTAGTGGTCCCTGTCCGTATCACTAAATACCTTTTGCCACAAGGCGCGGGGCTGTTCGAAATCCACTGCGAGGGGCCTGGTCAGACACCAAAGCAGAGTAGTTCAACGGGGCTCACATTCGGTAACCTCGCTCAAGTCGAGATTGGCATGGCCCAACCACTGCTCATGCTTCATCCACTTAGCCTCGTATGGCCGCTGCTTGTACTGAAGGGGAGAGATTGTGCTTGGGTAGTTGGGTCGGAACCCTTGGTTGTCGAAGTTCGCAGGACCGTCCCTCTGGAAGTTGGCAACGGGCACGGTAGGCTTGTTGACCGGAAGCTGCTGGTAGTTCACACCGAGACGATGGCGATGGGTGTCGGGGTAGGAGAATAAACGGGACTGTAGGACAGGATCCGCTGATGGCTCGATACCGGGAACGAGGTGGGAGGGCGAGAAAGCGGCTTGCTCGACCTCAGAGAAGTAGTTTTTTGGGTTCTCATTGAGAACGATCTTCCCAAACTCGCGAAGGGGGAAGTCCTTGTGTGACCAGACCTTGGTGAGATCAAGGACGTTGTAACGGAACTTCTCGGCCTGTTCAGGCGTCATGGTTTGCTGGGGGTGCCCAAAACAGTGAACAAAACGAACACTCTTTCAATGCCACAGGGTGCTCACAACGTAGACGGTCCAGCTCGGGTATTGCTGACTCTCGATCGCCTCGAAGAGGCTCTGAATCCCGTATTCTGGATTTGAGCCGGCGAGTTCGCCAGCCCTCTGGTTGTCCAAGACCTTGACTCCCTTATCGGCCCTTACGTGGACCTGGGTGTAAACGTAGCTTCCGTCCTCCTTAACGTATTTGAAGGTGTGACCTGAGTATCCGTGCATGTTATGATACCCATCCGGGGTTCCGCGGTCGGAGAAGAGGATCATGACCTGATGGATGGACTCGGGGTTTTGGGACAAGTAATCCTGTTTAGACACGTTGTTCATCTCAGAAATCCCACGTGACACTAAATCTTTCACATACCCAGAACATATCAGCATCTTTCCGGTGCGTCTGGGGGTCCCTCTTCTGAGTATGAATGAAATGGGGAAACTTGGCGGGATCGCGGAGGAAAAAGACTGGGGTGTTATTGAATACCCAATCGAGGATTCCTTCTTCGGTCTTGATCTTGATCGCAAATCCCTACACATACGAGACCCACCAGACAGTTGTTAGCTAAGGGATACCTCAAGAGAATGTTCACGGTTAATTTACGTACTCGGGGATCACGGGCGGTGTCGGCGGACCCAGACTCTCCACCAACCGTAGAGAACCGAATGGTCAAAGGAGCCTTGGTCCCAACCTTCTGGAAAACATGTGCCGAGGTGATGTCTGAGAGCGACTGGGTTAATTCGAAGTATCCGTGAGCGCCTGCTCCTTTTGCGTGGACGACACGCTATAAGCAGACGGTTTTACAAGTCAGCAAACCGGCGACGGCGTTGAGCGTTTTAGAGTTTGATGGGCGTGGGAGTCGTGGCTGGCGGGAATGACGAACCTCAGGGATTCTCTCCCGGTCAAAGTGAGACAGGAGGTCGATCAGGTGGAAATCTTATCGAAAAGAGTTCAGCGAATGCGCCAATGCGCGACGGTTGTTGGTGAGGCATACCTTGGAGGAGGAGGGGACCGTTGAAACCAACGCGCTGGGAGGCGAAGGGTTCCTTGACAGGCGCACCGCTGGAAGTGGTGTAGACGGCGTCGTCTTTGGTCTGGGTGGCTTGAGTGGATGGCATTCTTTCGTTTGCAAGATGGTAGTGTAATAAAAGGGAATGGGAGAGGGAGAGCGTTGGAGGGGGTGGAGTTTATATAAATCAACCAAGCGCCATTGGTTGTTTTTGCACGAGTTGTGTACATGTAAGCGATAGAGGGGTCACGACACTCGCCCGCAGTTCGAATGACGAATGACCAAGCCGCCATTGCCAAGCGCAAGCATCGGTCAACGCACCCCGATGGTCAGCTGTCCGAGTTCGCCAGATCCCCCGCTCCACAAGGATCCTCGTCATATTGTTCCGGATCCATCACCACTCCATCATATTATTTACTCGTGCTCCGGAAAATCCCCCTCGTCCAGATCCTTGGGCTCCTTGGGTTCCTCGTCTTCGCCGTACTGCATTGTGTAGTCGATGTGGCTCAGCACGGTTTGGATGGAATCTGGCTGCGTGAGGTCCATCGGCAGGAATGACACGAGGGGATGATCTTCGATCTATGGAAGGCGAGGCTCGCTCGATTAATCCCCTGGCGAGTTCTAGTTCCGGTTCGAGGATCGACTCACCAATTGGACAATGGCCTGATTGAGTGCGTGGAATCTTGGGTTCTGGATCCCGTCTTGTGGTTCCCCGTTCCCATCATGCGTTGTGGCGAGTAGCAGGGGATCAGGATCAAGATACCTGCTCAGTTAAAACAACGACGCACTTCCTTCAATAATGATGTAGGGGCAGGGGGACGCAAGAGCAAACCGCGTTACCTGGCAATGTCCTTTTTCCCTCTGATACCATTCCGCCCTCCTGCTGGGTCGTCAGGGTTTACCGTCACTAGATCCATCTTGGACATGATGTTTATCCATGGGATTTCGAGGTTAACCATCGCCGACATCGCCGACAACACACCACTGGAGAGTGATTTAGACATAGCTTTCAGTCAGTTGTATTGCAAAACGGAACGCACCTGAAGAACTTGTATTTGTCTTCCATGAACTGCGATTCGACAAGATAAACTGCGCATGTCCGGAGGCCTAACCGGGCCAAATGCTTGACCAACAATGGAAGGAACGGATGGTGAGTGTACAACTCAATCTGCCCTAGTGATGGTAACTTCAGCGGGGCTCCCGTCCGTGAGTAGGGCTAACATACCTGGGCAGTCTATTATCAAGTAGTCATCCTCGTACCCCCCGAGTTCCTCTTCCAACCAATCCATGTTTTGCATCAGGTACCTTTTGTTAAGAATACTCAGTTCTGCGTCTCCTCCCAGGCGCGGTCACCATACTCACTCACTCGAAACAGTACACCAACCCTCCGTTCGGCCCATACTCCAGCTCATCCATGACGTCCTGCAGACTGATCAGATCCTTGATATCAATCGTTGGTTCATACTCGAAGCTGTCCGGAGCAGCAGCAGGGTCGAGGTTTACGAGATGCCCGGTCCGTCTGGACGTATGGAGATGTGTGATGAGCGCGTTCGAGAACGTCGATTTCCCAGCGCCTGCCGGCCCAGTTACCAAGACAGCGTATCTCATTGTTGAGCAGGGTTAAGATATCAGGGGTGAGGTAACACCTGTGGTACAGGGTTGGCTGTTCCAAGTAAAGTGGATGGTGGCGGACGAGAAGTGAAAGGGAAATCTAATCTCGCTGCTGTGCCACTGCGACCTCAACTTGATCTTCCTCTCCCTCCTCCTTCCTCACACAACTGGGCCATGTCCAAACCGGCTCTGTACCCAGATACCACCCCATCCGGGATCGCGCTCGATCCCACAACCCTCGAACGCGTCATCCCTGAATCAAAACGTTCAGATGGCTCGTACGTTTCATCACCTGTCCTTCTTTCGCACGACGGGATCTCCTCATCTCTAAGACCACATGGTTCGCAGAACTCGTAAGGAGCTCAAAATAAGACCTGGCTTCACGCCCCAAGAAGATGTTAGAAGGTTCCGGGGGACTAAGCAGCAGGAGATGGACACTCGTGCGCTCCCGAAGGGCCATATCATCGGCTGGGTCCCCCCGTCTTCCGCGACGAACAATACGGGGGACAAGTCATCGGGGACAATGAGCAAGAGTCAGAAGAAGAACGAGAAGAGGAAGGAAAAGAAGAAGGCGGACATCGCTAAGAAGATCCAGGAGAACTGGGAGGACGATGATGAAGATGAGATCGAACCTGCGACCAAACTGAAAGCTACGACGGACGACACGAAAAACACAGACTCGACAGCGGACGAAATTGCAGAGGGGTTGGAGAAACTAGAGGTGAATTATTAAGGTGGATTGTACTAAGTGTATCCTACTGGGGTGGCTGAGTGGCGACGTGAAATGGGTGGATTGGATCTTTAATTGGATGCTTGTGTTATTGGTTTCTCTCGTCCGAAGCTTGAAATGGATCCTGGGGCTGGGGAGGTGGACTTGGGGTCCGGTCCCATTGAGGTTGAGCTTTCTCGGCCGCCTTCTGCTTCTTTGATCTGGCAACAGCAGTGAATTCCATGCCCACGAGGATGAGGACGAGGAAACACGAGAGAGCGGCTGCGGTGATGTCAATCATTGCGCCGCATGGGTGAGGTTGTTGGGGACTTACCGACCGATTTACGCATGTTGTCCCATTTCGCTTCCTCGACCTCCGTCTTGAGATCACCCAATGATCCCATCGTCCTGTTATACATTGACTGGGAGTTCGTCAGGATAGTGTAAGGTGCGGGTCGGAAAACGATCCACCTCGATGACGATGTCCTGACGCTTCAGCTCGTTCTTAGCTTCGTTCTTCCGGTTGCCCAATTCCATTTGAATTCTGAGGGTCCAAAGTGAATCCCACCGTCTACCGGAATGACCCGAACACGTACTCATGTTTCAGATTCGACACGTCTTCACTGATCTGTGTCCCCAAAGCATCTGCCTCTCTCCGGATGGTCGAAGTAACGGTATGGAGTGAAGCGAACTCGTTTCTCGACCGGAGAGTGACCTCATTCCTCAACTCTGACGACGCAGCGTTAAATAGATAAGCTTGCTATTGAAAAATCAGCGCTTTTGTTGGTACAGAGCAAGAGCGGGTCGGTCCCGGATGGAGTGCGGAGGCGTACATTTTCAAGGTCCTTGGTGCTGAGGGCCTCGTTCCGAACACGTCCTGTCCTGTCCACCAGCAGGGCCCTAGTCGCGCGCATCAGACTGCGGGCAGTGGGAGGTTCGAAGCTCTTCTCCAGGGCTACGAAGAATTTGTGCGTATCGAACGGTGGACTCGAATAGTACGGTGTCCCGGTTTCCGATGAGCCAGACCTAACATTTCCGGTGGTTTGTAGTAATGGCTGAGCTGGTATTGGTAGAGAGGTCGATGGAGGTGGATTTGGGTCCTTCGGGTGGGGCGAGAAGGAGGCGACTGCTGTGGAGTAGTAAGAGGAATTAACCAGCAGCCTCCTGAAATGTCGCGGAAGGTGGCGGTAGCAGTTGATCATCATCACCATTCCCCCTTGTCCTTAGCCTCCACCACCAACATGTCGCCCCCAAAACACAATCCCCAAAATGCCCCTCTTCAGGCATCCACCTTGCGGGGGCACAAGAAACCCACAGATATCGAGCTCAAACCACACAAATCCTCGAATCCGAACACAAATACCTCCTCGAAGGCCACCCCGAATCCTAAACCCAACCGCAACCATCCGCCCGCACCTCCACCCCGCCAGGACCAACAACAGCAACCCCAGTATCCGCCCCGGCAAAAGAAACTCGCCCGGAAATCCAGCAAGCCCATCATAAACTGGTTTCAACGGAAACTGACTGGAACCGGGCGACAGAGGAGGGCGTCCGACACGGATAGCCTCCGTAGTCCACGGCCCGTTTCTCAACGAAGGCAGAATAGCGGACAAAGTGGACAGCGTAAACGACCGAATTCGCCGCCTGTCCAGAATAAACGGCCAATCGTCCCGCCTTTGTCCACCGATTTCGCGAGATCGAGGGCCATCTCGCTAGACTCTCAAGATGGGTACGACAGTGCGCCGGAGACCACTGGCGATCATGGCTCCGACTATGGCTATGAAGGGTCTTCGCTCGCAAGAATCTCTGCTTGGTCTCCTGCCAGCATTCTCGAGGCTGACGACAATGCTTCATTACGCCCTTTACCCCCAAGCGCTCCCCCGTCCCCGTCTCCCTCCCATTCATCCTCTTCCTACCTATCCGACCCTAGAACATTCAGAAGTATGACCGCTAGCACAAAACCTACCACAATTCTGAGCATAGACATCGCGGGCGGCCTTGCACACATTGCTCAGGTTCCGACTCCTGTGTCAGCAGGCCCATGGTTCGCACCACACGTTCGCAACTCATCTCTAGACGCCCCTGTCGGAAGCGGTAATTCCATCACGTTTTCGGCTCTACCTCCCTCGCCTGCGACATCCCGACCTCCCTCCCCATCGAACACTAACACACGGGCGACAAGACCTGTCCAGGCCCCTCTACACACAGCTCATCACCCTCGGAACAACCCCCGACCGTTCTCTCCACCACTTGACAATGCCTCGGTGTTGACGCTCGCTTCATCTGCATTTGGGGTTCCTGGAGCGAGAATCGGAGCGAACGCCTTATCCTACGGAGGGGATAGGTCGATCATTGGGGCGGGCGATTCCATCTCACATATCAGCGGGTTGCTCGGTGATGACGAACGCTTGTTCAACGATGGGGAAATGGACCGAGATGTTGATGCTAGTGTACGAGCGCTGAGACCAAGGAGTTCAAGGCGAGGAAGTTGGGAGAGTGGGACTAGTGGATGGAGCGCCGCCGTCACTGGGAGTGGGTATCAACGGAACAGGAGCCTGTGGACTTCGAACAGCACCGGGGACACGCCCGCAGTGGATGAATATGGGGACGACGACAACGACAACGATACAACCAGCGTCGAGGATAGTCCTCTCCCCGGTACAGCTGATCTTTCGATTGCGGACACCGTCTCTGAAATCACGGATGACGGGAAGGCGCGAGGCAGGAGCAATACCGTTACTGTCAGTGACAAAACCACATCCCCGCTGGTGACACCCACGGAACCCCTACCTTCTGTCCGGCTGCCGGATCCTGGAGAGACTCCCAAGTTCGACAAAGAATTTGTCAACGGGCAGGGGACGTCGAGGACTTCTGTGGAGCAGCGTTCATCAGTCGATGAACCTGGGGTCAGCCCTGAGCGGACCCCTGCTCCGGTGGTGATTCCCTTGCCGGAGGATGCAGGATTAGCAGCCATCTCCGCTTAGTTCGGGCATGACCCGACCATTCAAACTCGTGAGTAATGATTGCATGAATCCATGTTTTGGGAGTGAGCTAAGGGAACACCTAGCCTCCCCCCCCCGATCCAATGCGACTCTCGTTCGTTCGTGGTGTATGAGGGGGTGGTCTACTCCACACCCGAGAAATAAAGGGCTTTTGTTGGACCTTTTTGGAACCACCCCTTTCATTTCCCATTCTCCTTGTCCTGTTCTTGCATTATCCCGGGCCTCTCACCGCGCCACTTGCTCCTACCAGTTGCAACTTGCTCATTGATCCTTGTTCTGTTCCTCCTCTTTGCATGTATTATTCTACGTACGCACACGCCCTTCACGCTCTCTTGCCGTTTCCATTTCTCCTCTCCCCCTCTCCTAACCCACCATGTCTTGTTATGGCGTACGTACGATATCCACTTTCCTTGGTTTCCCGATGCGCCTTGGTATCCTCTCATGGATATTTTGGTTTGAGTCCATCCCTTGTTTCTCCCTCTTCACACCATCGATCTCAGCGGATTATATTCCAACCGTTGATATTCATTTCAAAGCCGACAATCTGGCATTGGGTTCGTCGGTGCCGACACGGCCAAGATTCGACTCGCCGTTCTCACCTCTCGCACCCGCTGCGCTCAGATCTCCACGTTCTACGAACACTGAGAAACCAAACCCAAAAGCGTCGTACGACACGAACGTTTGAATAAATGATGGCTTTACAACGATTTCAGCACTTGCTGTGGCCGGCTCCCTCAGGTTTCTCCGCAAATGGAGGTTGCCAAGTGCGGACGGTGATCCATTTGCCACATTTTTCGGTGGATCGTTGTGTTGACCCAATAGTCGAGTGCGGTGCGGGTGGACGAGTGATCTTAATAGCGAGCAGCAAGCTTAACTCAGTCTTGCCAGTCTTCGCCACACCAGCGTTATAGGTGAAGCACGTGCGACAGAACGGGAAATCAAATGCTGATCCCGATCAGACTTCCATTGGATACGAAGAGGAAAAGCGATACTGGGGAAGTTTGGGAATTTTGGCTACATCACATATTGAACGAAGGCAAAAGGCTGAAGGCAGGGTGTGTGGATCCCTGTGTGAGGGCGAAGGTGACAAACGCACAAGGCGCGGAAATAACGAAATGACTCTGAGCCTGAAAGTAAGGGGTGTAAATAAACTTGAAAATATCGTAACGCGGCGTTACAGGCCACCTCGCAGCCGGCCCATTTAATTCTACAGGGGTGTTTAGGAGTTAATTATGCACACCTCGTGACGAAACCCTTGCTCGAAGGGAGGAGGGACATGATTCTGGCCT
>Ga0307509_10004756_pt1 | contig 19356 bp, 18 predicted proteins | sample 10_EM_MG_FD_202245 | JGI IMG/M metagenome (GOLD analysis project Ga0307509, IMG submission 202245) | Populus trichocarpa ectomycorrhiza microbial communities from riparian zone in the Pacific Northwest, United States - 10_EM | ecosystem: Host-associated > Plants > Roots > Unclassified | place...
ACCCCCCGGCAGCAACCCCACAAGCCAACATGAAAACACGATATCTGACGTCGCGCGCATACTCCAATTCCTCAAAATCTTCCTCGCCATCATCGACCTGCCCCAGCAGCAGCACTGCATGGGCATAGTACCCCACAGCACGTACCCAATCTCGGGCCTTGCGGCGCTCGCGTGCACGCTCGTTGCGTTCCCCCCGGCGGCGGCGGAACTCAGAGTTGCTCTCGGCGAGGGTGGCGCGGGTGAGGAATTCAAGGTCGCGCTGCTCCTGCGAGAGGATCTTACGACGGATGCGGCGGTAGGTGTGTGTTGCCGTGGCCAAGATGTCATTTGAAAGTTCCTCTTCCGCTTCCGGGGAGGAGGGGGCGGTTTGGAGGGTTGCGAGTTTTTGTTTAAGGGCTGTGAGTAGGCCAGATATCGTTAGAAAGTGGCCCTCCTGGAAGGGCGTGCTGGGGGTCTGGTCTCGGTCCTGGCGCTGGTCTACGGTTTCAGCTTCAGATTCTTCTCCTTCACGGGAGGAGGGGGAGAAGGAGGGAGAAGAAGAATCGCGGTCTGGCTCTCGGATCCTCCCGGAGATTGGTTCGTCGGTGCCCCATCCTGCGCCGCGACTACTGCTGCTGCTGCTGCTAGGCCCAGGATCAGATGCGTCTCTGTCCCTACGCTCTTCCGAGTCCCAGGCCTCCTTCCCTTGCTCATCGCCGCCACTACTAGGTTCTTCGGGGCTCTGGTTGATGCTAAACATGTATATTCCATCTCCACTCCAAGAGACAAGTATGTTATCCGGATGCACATCCGAGATCTTACAAGACGTAATGTGCGGATCCCCCCATTCCCCACCGCTACCAGGCCTGGGCACAAACTTCCTAACACACCTAGTTGCCGTATCCATAGCCGTAGTGCTAGCGGTAGTACTGGTAGAGCTGGAGCTGGAGCTGGACCTCCTGCCAGCACCCCTCTCGGCTATCAAATCCCTCCCAGACATCCTCCTATCGTGCAAGAAACAATGCAAATTCCGACCGCCCAGTGCAATGTAGAACGGCTGACTGGTTGAACAAGAAATGGTATTCAGATCAACCCCCCACTCGCGGTAGCTTATCAGCGGAGGCGCCCCACCACTAGTCAGCCCATCCTCATCCTCGTCGTCAATCACCGTCATGCCATAGTGCCCCCTACCATCCCTCCTCCTCCTCCTCCCAGCTGGCCCAGCGTAGAACTCACTTGGCTGCCTAAGATCCCACTGTCTCACAGTCCCATCCTCGGAGCAGGTCAGAAATGTATACGGATTCGCTTCAGTCACGATCCTCTTAACCCGCGAGGTATGGCATCCGTAGACTTTGTGCTGGTCCCCCACGTACGAATACTGCTTCAACGGGACAATGTCGCTCCCGGCAACAATCCTCCTCCCAAAGAAAAAGTGCTGCCCAACAGCCGGCGCGGACGCAGGGGAGAGTGGCCGATTCGATTTGTTTGCCGCGGAGTTCAAGCTCGCGGAAGCGTACTCGACATCGAAGATGCGGACTTGGGCGTCGCCGGCCGCCGAGAGTATCGTGCGGTCAGAGGAGTGCGGCATGAACTTTACGCTGAAAATGTTCTCTGTGTGGCCCGTGTCTATGCGTGTGTTCAGCGCGAAGTCCGGGTATACGGTGTGGATGTTGACCTGTGTGTCGTCGCTGCCGGAGGCTAGGAGTTCGCCGTTGCGGGACCAGCTTTTCACTTAATTAGCCCTACCAACCACGTAGCAGGTTTTAGAGAGGGGAGGGGCACCAGAGTGTGTTAATACATCCCTCATGCCCGGAGAGCTCGGCCACCAGATCCAACCTATCGATCCAAGAACGTGCACCGTAGAAACTGGCATTGGACCCAATCCCACGGGCACCATTGAGCTCTCGATAAAGCTTTCTTTTCTCCATTGAGAAACTTTTGGCAGAAAAAAAAAAGGTCAAACAAACAAACTGCACGGTGGTGTAAAGAAGGAGAGTTGTTGTTTGTGGAGTCGAGTTAGCATGAATGAATGACGTAAGGCAACCCACTTGAGCCTCCTCCCCGCTGCTTGCCTAAAAATCTTGGCACCAGCCCACAAAGCGGGCTTATCGCGATAAGCAAGAACACACACACAGCAAAGAAAATCAAAAAAATGATCGCGGCAGGGATCGAACCTGCAATCTCTTGATTTCAGAAGAAGTCGTAGTCAAGCGCCTTGCCATTGGGCCACGCGACCTTTGATGTTTCAATCCTCCGATTTGCAATATTTGTACACTAATACCGTTGTAGAAGGGTTAACAGAAAACCCCACCAGAGGCATACCAACAAAGCATACAAAAAAGCCTCGCAATACAACCCCCTAAAGCCCGGCGGGCCAAACCTCCATCCCCACTGCACTACGAAAAAGCACCTTATGAGCACAGAGAGAGTTCGCTGCGTGCCAAACAACGGAACCAAGCCATTGAGAGCTTGAGCCGTTTCGTCCAGAAGTACCAGGTCACTGCACCAGCATCCGTTACCAACGGCAGTTCTCCCTGCTTGAATATTTCACATAACTTAAGAGCGAGCCCCAGTGATTAATTAACCTCCGGAATGATCTTTGCCCTCAGGGTTCTCATGCGGGGGGAGGTGTTGCGTCATACTTGGGTGGGGAAGGAGGGAGAAAGAGTGGAAGGAGAAAAAAATTAAAAATGACAAGTTGCCTTGAGACACTGAGGCTAATAGCTTGTACGAGTACCTTTCTATTTTCTCCCACCCCATTGTCTTGCGATTTTGGTTGAGACGGATCAGACTATGATGGCCCTTAAAGACTAGCTATCATGCCCGGGTATTAATTGTTTCTCCCCTGTGACTCGGCGGACCATACTACCCCTAGCGCAGGCATACTACTCAAGTACCGGTAGGTAACGTTGAAAGGGGAGAAGGGCTGGTACCGGTACTGTAACACTATGTGGTACAATACACACGAATGACTGCTTATCCATAAATAATGACCACACTTCAGCCGAAATGGCGTCATACCGGTATCTGCAATGCGCCCACACGCCCAAACTGCTAAAATAGACACGGGGGGGAAGGATACCCTTCAAGCAAAGTACCCGTACCTCAAGCCAACTAACTCTCATACTGCTGTACGCAAAACATCAGGACAGAAATAAGGTAAAAAAGTAAAAAAGGTGGGGGATAAAATCCAGCTATTTACACCAGTTTTAAAAATCACACAAAAAGAAAAGAAAAAAAGAAAAAAAGAAAAAGCAAAACGCCCCACCAATGCTTTTTTCCCCAAATCTAGTGTTTATGACTATGTTCCTCAACCCGGCCAGACACATCCTCCTCCTTGAAAACAAACTCACTGGGCGCCTCGGTGCCCTCTTCCACAAAGCGTACCTTAATCCTTTTGACGCCCCTCACTTCAGCGCCGACGACTTCACGCAGGACTTCCTCCAGGTCTCTAGTTGCGCGAATGGTAGTGCCGACGGGAACCTCCACGGTCAGCTCGACGAGGTAGTTCTGCCCGGACTTTGAGCCACCAATCGCCCGGATGCTGAGTCGCTCTTGACGGAGCGCGAGAGCTTTGTCTGAGGCCTTCTGTACTGACTCTTTGATTTCGTTATCGAGGCCTACGTCCACTAACTCCATGAGCGCAGCACGGGTATTGCCCCAGCCAGCGTTGATGACCATGAGTGAAACTATTAATCCACCAACAGGGTCCAGGTAGGATGCGTTTTGGAGAAAGTGAGCTCCGCCGATAGCGACGAGGGCGACAATAGAAGTTAGCGAATCGATGCGATGGTGGATCGCGTTGGATGCAAGAACCGAGGACTTCCTCTCCTTCGCAATCTTCATAGCTATTACCCAACTCTAGTCAGCCCAAGAGTTCAGCCGCAGTATTACTCCAGACAGACTTACTCGAACGGTAGAGCCATTCCTTGACAACGATTGAACCAGCAGCCAACCAAGCAGCATTCACATTCGGCCCCAAGTCAGAGTGTGAGTGGGAATGCGAATGACCATGAGCGTGTTCCAAGAACTCGGGTAGATTTCCACTGGTAAAGAATTCAGCATAAAGATGAATCAACGCAGTGTATCCTGTCACACCCCATCCCATCCGTCAGCCTCCCCCCGCAAACATCGAGAGGGGGAAAGGAAAAGGAAATAAAAAAAGGAAAAAACACAAAGGGGTGAAAACAAACCCATAGCGATCCCACCAAATAACAATAGACTACTGACCCCCAAGCTCCCCAAACTCTCGATCTTCCCATAGCCATTCGGAAACTTGTCCGTCGGTCTCCTAAGCGCAAAGGCCACTGTTCCCAGCGTCATAAAGTCCGAAACCAAATCGGTCAGTGCATGGAAGGCATCCGCCACCTTGTATCACCACCATCAGTCACGCCCCAGGCGAAGCAAGAGGAGGGGAAACGAACCAGAGCCTGCGAGTTGAAATACCACCCCCCAATCCCCTTCGACACAGCCATCATGAGGTTCACGTAGAGCCCAATCCTAGTAATCCTCACCCCGGCATCAGTCTTATTCTTCGAGACGAGGTACGTATTGTCATGATGGTGATGGTGTCCGCCGTGACCATGAGAATTGGAATGTGAATGACCGAAGTGGTCGCGCTGTTGCGGTGTCGACGCCAGTTTGAATATGTTTTTCTTGGATATTCCAAGGGTGCGAGTACTAGTAGCGAGTGTGTGTAGACGAGAGGAAGAAGAGGAAAAGCTATGGAAAGGAGTAAGAGAGGAAGAAGGAAAGGCAGAAAGTAGAAGGCGAGCGCTCGTCCGCAAGCGCACAGTGGACGAGTAAATGAGGGTAGAAGCTATGGCCGCTGGCGTTGCTGGAGGAGTAGGAGTGGTGGGAAAGCCAGCCAAGATATAGCAGCGACGCCCAACCACATCTCGGAAAAGCATCTGTGCAAACGAACAGCCTCCGCTTGCTCCGGATCGGGGTTGGAGGTGAGGAGGAAAAAAAAAAAGAAAGGAACCTAATGGGTGGTGTGTGTGTGTGTGAGTGTATTGGTGCGGAGACAATACGAGTACGATAGATGGGATGTATGGATATGTGGGTGGATCGCTGGGAGTAAGGTACAGTACAGTACAGCATGCCCGGGCTCAGGTACAGAACCTGATAGACCTTGTTTTCTCCTTCCCCGGGAAGGGTGGCTCAAGGCCTACGACTACGACTACGGGTACGACGACGACAATCACAAGGATGAAGGGACCTCTACATACGTACGCATTACCTATATAGCATCCCCAATTACGCGTTCACCAGGAGCATTCGAACCACGTTCCCCTCTCCGCACTCCCTAACTTGAAATCCATCTCCCATCCGGTATGGTATATATTATAAAACCAAAAATACGTACCCCCCCCCATCAATTGTGTTCACATCTACTTTCATTCTCAACCCTCAAGAGTATCATACTACATTGCACAACGCTTCCCCACATAGCGAGCATTGCCTTACAAAATTTTCCCAAACCATGAAGGCACTCCCAAATCCTCCGACCACCCATCTAAATCAAGAAGAAAAGGCGGGGAAGAAAAAAAATGTAACCACTACTGATTCCCAACTCCTCACCCGTACCGTAATGTACGTAAAAGCCAGGCGCCCAGCAACGGGTCTTGTCCGGTTATTCTGCGCTCGACGCGAAAACACTCCTCGCCATAGTGAGTGACGAAGAGGTCGACTGTAAAGTAATGTGTTTAATGTTATCGGCGGCTCTGTCTGAGGAAGGAAGGGGAGAAGAAGAAAATAAGGAAGGTGTGTATTTATACCAAGAGATTTTACAGGGATTGATTGATGGATTGATTAGATATGAAGGGAGAGGAACTGCCAAGTTTTTAGCAGCCTCAACGGTGCTCGAGTACGGTATGACGGCTAATTACTCTATCCAGCATCATAATTACCGTGCTCGAGTACGGTACCGTAGTTTTGGACAAACCAACGTTCTAAAAACTATAGTGCAACACAAGTTAATTCCCCCCCCCCCCCCCGTGCGGAAAAAGAGACTTCACGCACAGCGCACCGAGTTGAAAGCCGCCTGGACACAGTATGATATCAATAATCCAGTCCCGCACGAGCCCCCCAAGTCACGAGTGATCACCGGCACCGCTCCCTCCACGGGCATCAATCACCCTCTTAACCTGTTCCTCGCGCCCGCGCCCGCGCATGATCACCATCACTCACAACACCCCACTCGCCCGCCCAGCATTTATTCATTCGTGACCAACCTCCGTTCATCCCCGTGACGCCCATCATTCGCTCACTCAGCCAATGCAATTTGATTCGCAGCCCCCTTAAAGTACAAACTGCCACAACCTAGACTAAGTTACATGGTACATACCTACAACATGGAGTACATACAACCCAAAAACTGAACATTCCTCCGCTCACAATTTGAAAACAAGGCCAGAGTAGAAAGAAAAAAATGAGAAGAGAAAAAAAGATGTCATCTCGAACGCCTAGATATACTCTGGTTCTCCTCGGCGTGTTCGAGTGTGATATTGTAACGAATGAGCGAAGCAAAAGAAAATCAATATTACAAAACGCGAGATGTGGTAGTCAAAAATGGTGCGAAAATAAAAAAGACAAAACCCCCCGCCAGTGCGCCCACGATACTAAAGAAAACGGTGATGAAAAGATAATCCTTTTTTTTCTTCTTCTTTTTTTCCGTGGAATCTCGTCCTATAATCTCAACGCGTGAAAAGAAATCCTATCCCATAACCCCGAATCAATGCCGTAACAAAAAAAAATCAAAATCACTAGGAGCGATTAAAAAACAGCAGCAAGCGTCGATGGGTGAGTAGAGAGGAAAAAAGGCCTCCGAAACAACCCAACGGCCCAAACCCAAACAAAAGGGAGAAAGTCAACCCTTACATGGTGCCCGTGTACTCTAACACCTCACAGTCGTTCTCAAAGAACCCCTCTCCATCAGGACCTGGTCTTCCTCTACCACCCTTCCGCCCCTTCTTTATCGCACTAGTCCTACTTCGGTCAAGCTCTAGTCCGCTTTCCATTGCCTCCGCCAGCCCGCCTTCATCACCCGTGAACTCTACCTCGCCGCGTGCCGAGCCAACGTTCAGTTTCTCTGCAGGGATGAGAAGGCCAAATGCCCATCGATCACCGCTCTCCGACGCAGGGCTAGTCGTAGGAGACACTGCTAGAGGGATGTCAGGAGCCGGTCCGGAAGCTGGTTCAGGAGCCGGTTCGGGGGCTGAAATTTCTTCAGGAGGGGGGGTAGCTGGAAGAGGAGATTGACTATTGGCATTCTCATTGCCTCTCAGCCCCGGTTCACGTGCAAGGGACGGTGATGACGAGCTGAGGATAACGGATTGGTCCTCGTCCTTGCGACGACGCGCCCTCGGCTGTCTTGAGCTGCCTGCGAGCCAACCGGTTGCTTTGGGAGTATGCTGCAGAAGCCCGTGGGCACCTGCTGCATCTGTATAGACAAACAAACTCACATGTCTATCGGTGTGGAAGGGCTGGAACATAGCGTTCGTTTCTATTTCGGCAAAGGAGAGTGGGTTTTGTTCAAACTTTTGTTGTTCGATGTGATGTACCGGATGGTGGTGGTGATGGTGGTGTCTTGCAGTCCAGAACCCACCCACTTGCTTTTCCTCACCTTCAACAGAAAGAGTGTTCTGCTGTGAAGATCCATCGGGTAACATAGGCAACTCATATTCTAAAAAGTTGTTCATGATCCCCCCGGCCTTCTTCTTCTTGCTTCCGCCGCCTCCAGGTCTAACCTCGTAGATCCGGAGCACACCCGCTCCCGTTAGGGCTACATACCCCCTCTCTTTCCCGACCAGAAACTTCACCGAGCCTGGCCGGATACCGCCCAGCCCTTGAGGGAGTGAAACCTTATTCCCCCCTATATAGTCATTAGGTGATCCACTGCCACTGCCGCTCTGTCCTGGACGGCGGTTGGAATTCCCGTTCAAAAAGATACCTCCACTTGGCGAGCCAATACTGCTGCTCCTGCTCCGCCTCTTGCGAGCTGCTGATAGGAGGGGTTGGGTAGAGCTGCTGAGTAGGTTAACCGCACCCGTGACTGCTGCACCTGCAGCTCCAACTTGGGATCCAGTAGTTATAGCACTAGAAGAAGGCGGTGGTCGCTTTGGAGGAGGCCACTGGTACGCCCCACTGGGCAAGTCATAGAAATGGACCGTCCCTCTCTCCGTGACCACAGTCAACTTTTCACCTTTAGGGCTAGACCATCCAACATCCACAATTGTTGTTGGCGTTATACGGCTAAACCGAGCAATCTGCCTTACATGTTTCCCAAGCGCACCCCTGTCAGGCCCGCTGGGAGGTCCGGAAAGCTTCGCGTTGTCATGGATTCCAGGACCCGCCTTTTGACCTCCGTGTAAAGGATTACCGGGTGGATGGTGAACAACTCTCATTAGGTCCCACACAAACAGTAGGTCACCTTTAGAGCTCGCCGTCAGCAGGGCCAACCCACCAGGGGCGAAGCTAAGATAGCTCACGCCTGCTGGGGGTAGGAAAGTCGCCATTGGTGCCATATTGAGTTGCTGGCCGTTGAGACTTACCCCGCCGTCGAGACTTTGGGAGGTCTTGGACAAATCAATAACGCTCACTAATCGTGGCTCGCTCGCCGGCTGCTGAGGAGGGGCATTTTGGAGAAGCTGGGATTGTTGTGGCATCCCTCCCATCTGTTGCATCTGCCGCAATTGTTGACCTAATCCACTAGGCTGAGGTCCACCGTGAACACTCCCTGCACCCATGTTGGGAATTCCGTAAATCCCGCTATTCATCATGTTTATAGGAAGTGGGGGAGGCGGAGGCGGAGGCGAATTGTTTTGAGGTCCGCTCCAATAGTTTTGAAATGCCTTAATACTGGCCTCCGTCGCCCGTTTCGCACCACGAATGACCTCCTGGGTTACTTCCCTAGCCATACGATTCAGGAATGCCTCGTCTTCCAGGGACACTGCAGCCGTGATAGCTGGCTGTGCAGGCGGTGACTGGGATTTGACGGTTGGAGAACTGAATGGAACACCGACTTCACCACCCATGTGATAAGCTGAACCAGCGGATGCAGGGCAATATGCCAACCACCCGTCTGAAAGTGAAAATACTGGTGTCCCAATTTGCCCTCCCATGCCCGTCATCTTCCCATCATTACCGAGACCTGGGATTCCACCGTCGGTGGAAAAGCTTCCGGCGGAGTGCGCCTGGACAGCGGTCCACAGTTTGCCCAAACACTTCCACCCGGCATTGTCGCCCTGGGACCCATTACCACCGTCCAAGCCGTATACATACAATTCTCCACTTATCCCAACACCTATTGCTATTTTTGTACCAACAACTTCTACCCTCAAACCTCCCCATGGGGGTGGCGGACTCCCTATCCCGAAACCAAAATCTGCCGTTGACACCAAGGGACTGGTAAATAGTCTTGCAATCCTTATACGGGAAGACAAACTCCAGACCTCAACCGTAGTTTGCCATTCGGTTGGCTGTGCTGGGGAATGTGCGCTTCTGTTGGAGGCGGAAGTTGAAGGGCGGGAAGGAGGTGACGTAGAGTAGGGTGTTTCATCTTCTTGCATAATCGGTGGAGGTCTTTCCCCTTCTGGGGCTGCCTGAGGGGAAACGGGGGAGTGTAAAGTGAGACATATAAGTGGCCTATGGACTGCTAGAGGATCATCCCGAGGCGGTGTTGGTAGTATCTGGAAGCACATGCCTGTTAGTAACCGATGGAGGCCTTAAACAATATTCAACATCCCGCTCACAAAATGGCTCCCCGAATGTGATTGGTACGACGATCCGATTAGGCACCCCAGACCCGAAATAGAAATCAACCCGCGTGGGCCAAAATAACCGAATGAGAGGGGAAATAGGGCAAAAAAAAAAAAAGAAAGGGCAGAGTATCGTTACCTTAGCACCCTTCACTCCGCCGCCCAACCCCTCTAGTCGCCCAACTTGTTCTACAACTCCCCTCCCCACTCTCCAGATATCAACACCACCCTCCCACCCGAGACAGACCACATTTTCGCCCCCCCCATTCCCGTTACCCCCACTCACAGCTAAACCCATGAAGCCACCGTTTGCCCCACCGAAGGCAGGCTCGTCTAATGTGTCAAACGTGCATGCAAAGTTACCCTCTCCTGGTTGCAACAGTGTGTTCACGGTTGCCGCCCCGAACTGCGCATTTAACGGACTTGGTGATCCTTGTGCATATCGTTGCGTTGGATTATAGTATCCCCCATGCCCATGATAGGACGAGTACTGTTCCTCAAATCCCGGGTATCCACGCACTTGACGTGCAGCACCAAAATTACCCCCGGAGCTATATGATGCTGGTGCACTCGGAGGTGGTGATGCACCACCCACGCCAATTCCTATGCCGCCGGAGGCAGAACCAAGGCTGTTTGGAGGTCCGGTGGATGGTGTGGAAGATGAAAGAAAGCCGGGGAACGGAATAGAACGCGATAATAGCTCCCCCGGAGTCTGAAAAGCGGAGAGGAGGGGAGAAGCAGTATTGGAAAGATGGGGAGACTTTGGAGCTGAATTGCGACTAATACCGCTGCGAGCCATGAAAGCCTAATATTAGCACTCGATACCTCTCAAGAGTACAGTGGGATCCCTCTCTTTCTCTGGGAGAGAGAGGAGGGGTAATGAGACAGGTTATAGGTGTGGACAAATGCACAAAGAATGATCTTGACGAGATGAAGAAGGGGAAAAGTATGAGTAATTATATGATCGGGGAAAGAGAGAGGACAGGAGGTGTAACCAGCGGGGGGGTGTGAGAAGAGCAAAAGTTGTTTATGACAGATTGCGGCTTGCTCAAAGGAAAGAGAGAGAAGGGAGGAAATGGATGAGTCAATGGAAATGATTGGGAGCACAGACTATTCTTTGGGGTATATCCGAGCTCTCGACGAACTAAACGCGCTCCCACCTCCGAGTGCAGATGAAATAACTGAGGCTTGTGCGGCGATAGGCACAGGATTCGAAGCTGGCGAGCTAGTTGACGAGGTTCTATTTTGTTGCTGCTGGCGGGGGTTCTTGAAGTGTTCAGTGTACGCGGGCATAAAGTCGGGACTACAAAGGAAGAATGAGCAAGGGAAGTAGTAGCCAAGGATCTCTTTCTGGCTCTTGCTATATTCAGACAGAGATATCGCAGTACAGAAGAAGAGTTTGAGAGAGGGAAAAATATTCGGGAGTGGACGGGAAGGGAGGTGGGGGGGGGGGAAGGGGGTTTGTATTGGTTTTGTAGTTGCGGCGGCAGTAGGCACGGGGAGGCCGGAACCGGGAGAGGAGGGGTGGGGGGCGGCAGGAATGATGGATGGAGGGGTGTTAGGCGTTGGTGGGAGCGAGCTAAGCTTAGCTGAGCAGTGGATGTAGAGGGGCAGAGAAAGCGGCTTTCTTTCTTTCCTTCTTTCTTTCTTTCTATCTCTCCTTCTCCTATCTCTCATGCACTCTAGCCCACTTGCCCTACTGCACGGGTGTCAGGGGAAACAATAAATGAAGGGGGGGAAAATAGGGCAGGTAGTTCTGACGAATAGAGGACGGTGAAATGACGACAGCGAATAGCAAATGGTGTACGGTACGTAGAGGGAGCCCTTTCGTTCTGTCGTACGAATCTCAGTGAATGGTTGAACGAACCGCTTTCCCGAAGCAGATGAGCGCAGGAGGGTGTCGTGGAGCTCGTGTAATGTATGTCACGGTAAAAAAGTATGTATGGTACCGGTATGCAGTATATTGTGCTCGTTCTGTAGCTGGGGCCGCAGTGCGGTGTCGTTAAAGCGGGCGAAGGGGAACACCACAGCTATCTAGATGTCATTATATGAGTTGTGCGAATGAAGCGTGGGTGAAGCAGGCGCGCCAATTTACATTGTCTCGCCCCGTTCGGATTGCCTGGCTTACTACTGAGAAAATCTCCATCCTACAAATAATCTGCAAAAAGCAATACAGTAAACGAAACGCAATCGATATCCGTACACTATTTGTATACCGTACCCTAGACCCAAGTAAGAGCGCATTACCGTATGGGAACCTGTCGGTATGATGATATCCTTCCTTCCCTATCTAATCTGGCGTATCAGGTGGATGGAAGGAGTGGTGCTTCCTGGCGCAGATGCCTGCTTGGTTGCAATGGTACAGTAAGTACTGTACTGTAGCAGTTGGGCCTGCAGGAGTAACCACACCACAGAACAACAACCAGCCCGCCTGTGCAAGTACCCTTCTTGGAAATCCACCGCTCCCAGTACTCGAGTAGTGTGATCTGCAACAGTAAAACTGAAGCTGGTCCTTCCTGACCTATCACGCCCCGCCATCCGAAGCAGGTGGGAGGAGGGAGGCTTGAGGAGGGCACCTGGTGGGGCTGCCTTCGCTCCCGTTGGGGCTCCAAAACTCGCTAGTCCTAGTAATGGCCCCAAGGGAGGGTTAGACTTCTAAATAGGACAAGCTCATCATGCAAAATACCTCTTTTTCACACCTCAAATTCAGGCTCAGTTTAAGGCCGCGATTATTTGGTGTGGTACTGGCAGTGTGGTGGGGGACCTGGCTGTTGTCCTGTTGTTCCATGCAAGAAAAATGATGGGATTGACAACCCTGCCGCCACTGCGCGATAGTGTGGTCACGGCAATCGAGCGAAAGACGCCGTACGCCGCCCTTTATCGGTATGGGAGTCTTTACTCTTACCTACTCGTAGACACCACCTTGGAATGCTATCATCGCTATTTGGACTACATGAAATTGGGCCGCGGACCTTTCTACAGCACCAATGGCTTCCAGAGCTTGGGGATGCGTGTATTTATCGTATCGAAGATCTCCCGGTCCTCTTTGCTGTTTTCTATCTCGGGTAGGATCAAAATGACCGGTGGAGTAAAAGATAAAGTGGGCAAGATTGGAGGAACTGCTTCCTGCATCGCCACCATATCCCTTTCTGCATCTTGGGGTTATGTAACTTAAAGAAGGGACGGAAAGGGCTACCTGCCTGCGTGTGCGCCTCTCCTGAAGGCGGCGGGGGTTGGCACTCATTACGAGTAGAGAGGCTGTACTAGTGCTGTACCTGGGCTTGCCTTCGCCGCTAGATGAGCTGTTCGGAGAGAGAGAGAGTCGAATACAACGGCATGCAGCTATATTTGCAGAACGGGGTGCAGAGCGAGAGGGACAAGGGGCGGATAATGCCATCGTCCAATATACAAGTACAGTACAAAACGGTACCGATAAATTCTCCTACAGTATTCTACTCGAGTACAGTACAGTAGAGGCGTGATGGCCTATCCCTCTGCTGCTATCGCTCGCTACGTGAAGCCAGATACAAAGGAGGCCCTCGAGGCGAGGCATGTTCCTTGGGGCACACTGTTCCCATAATACTATTGTTGCCGTTGGAGGAAGTAACTTATGCCATTCACCGAGCCCCGGGACAGAGTGAAAATGCCCTACTCGAGTGCGGTATGCTTCCCTACCCGTAATCTACTAGTAATGTTCCACTAGACCACGGTAGGCATCGCAGAACTTGGTAATTCATGCCCCTCCGTACCCGATACTTTGTGCCCTTCGCTCGCCCAGGGATAAGTTACTACTTGGCGATCGTTGGTTATCGATAAGCGTATCGCAGAGTAGTTCCACTCTCCTTTGTGTGTAGGATATTACAGATATTTCTTCAGCTCCGATACCGCTAGTCTTTTCCTTCCCCTCCCTCCTCTGCATCCTAGGCGTACCGGATAGATGAGCATAAAAGAGTACTGGTACTGTAGGTTTGTGAGTGGGTTCACCGCTTCTGGCGTCAGGGCCGAATAGGGTACTGTAGACAAGCAGCTGGCAGCAAGGGCCTAGATAGCGGAGACGGCCGACCACGGTACGATACTCGCGCACAGCACCAGCAACTAATGTCATGGCTTCACTTCTCCTTGTCAGCCGGGCAATCGTCAAGCGTGGAAGGAAAAGGGTACACGAGTGATGCAGCGAGGTTTCACTTTAGGTCTCCTGATTTCCTCATCTGGACAATTTTTGATGGCAACTTGGCGTTTTTCCATGTCTTGGCAGATCGGATTTGGATCTGAATGGAGGGGAGTCCTTTTTTGGGTGTTGGCCTTTGATCGGAGCAGCCTTCGTTGGGACATCAATTCTGCCGCAGCTTGGGAACCCAAACCGACTTTTCGTGTCTATGATTACAATAGCTGCGATACCTGTACTATACATTCACACGCACATACAAACATACACCTTCACTTTTTCGAATCGCCATATTCATTTTGTTGTTGTCTTTGGCATCTGTGTTGCATTTACTGCTCTCGCGGTCCCTCCATTCCTTACCTTACCCCCTCCCCCCGCACCACACGGGGCCAACAGAACGGCTTGTATACGTACCTCCTTCCAGGTACCGTCCCAGCTCGCTGCGCTTCAAGATCTCCTGCAGGCATCAGAATTCCCTCCTACAAACTGTTCTTCCCATACTACAACACTCTAAACTTTTCTTTCTATCACCACTTTATCAGACCTATCATACCAACAGAGATAAAACGGTCGGAGGACTCAGTTATCGCCGTTGTACCGCAGCGGCGAGAGAAAAGAAAAAGAAAAAAAAGAAAAGGGTCTTTTTCCCCCTTGTGCCGCTAAACTAACCCGAACACCTCTTTGGTCAGGCTTCCTGGTTCCGCACGGTCATCCGAGCCTCACCCGCATCGCACGAAGCCTTCCTTTCTCCGTCGATTGACCTCTTTTGCTATCCGATTGCGCATTCTCCGTAGCTTTGGAGAGCAGTGTTCTGTGCTATTATCTTGCATACCCGGTAACGCGCCTACGAAGCATTTTGTCAAAGCGTGCGTGTACATCCCGTCCCCATCCATCCCCCTCCATCTATTGTCATTGATCTTTAGTCTGCAGTCCCTCCTGCCCCCTCCCACAGTCACCCGCATACAGGCCGCCCGCTGCTTTATCCATACGTAGTCCGTCACCACGGCGTCCATAGTTCATCTCTTCGACCATCTTTCCCTCCAAGCCCATCACGCTTGGACCATGGACGAAATGGATATCACTTCGTCTGCATCTTCCCGCGGGCCCGAGATTCTCTCCAACCCTGTCATCATCGAATCCATTCTTCCAGCTCTTGAGCATATGAATGATATACTCTCCCTTTTACTTGTTTCTCGCCAGACCTATCTGCTCGTCAACCCCCTACATCCGTTTTCTGCTCGCAAACTATCGTTCGCACACCTTACGCATGTTAAGAATAGGCATATCATTGAGTTCCTATATCGTCCGCTTGGGGGTATTCAAATAAATAGTAGACGTCGGCTGCTTGAAGATGGCCGCACAGTAACTGTGTCTGGGGGTTTAGAGAAGGGGTATGTTGGTGCTTGGAGGTTCCTTAATAGTATCGACCTGTCCGGAACCGGTGTAACCACCAGGCTCGTCAAACTCCTCATTGCTGCTACGGCTGGTGGAAAGATCCCTGGACTTCTCCCCGATAGATCCTCGGATCGGGTCCCGACAAGCGAGATGGAGCATGACACCTACACCAGTAGAACGGGGCTCTTTTCCAAGGAGTTTGAGTCTATATCAGGGGGTGCATACAGGCTGCTCGCCGACCAGTCCTTACGTCTTGAGAAGTTGTGTGTAACCAATTGTCCGTTGGTTGAAATCGGAGAAATAAACTCGTTTCTTAAAAAAATCCTAATTGTTGTAACCGCTCCTAAACGGAGGGAATTGAGGTTGAAGGCTACTCAACAGCTTGCAGCGGCTCAACAACAACAGCAAAACGGGGGCAATGCGGGTGCGGTGGCCAACAATGCAGGTTTTGGTGCTATCCAGCAAAACCCCCAAGCTCATGCACAGGCGCAAGCGCAAGCACAGCAACAGAATGAGGATCTTAGCACCGTCCCCTCTCCACTTCCCGCCACTGTTGAGGAGCTGGAAGAGTTTGGGCTCCCGTGTCTATCATTGAGACGACTTGAACTGGCTAACGTGAACGGTCTATACGTGGATCCTCCCGAGAAGTATAAAGGGAAAAAAGAATGGCAATATGCTAAAGAGTGTCCGTTTGGGAGAAATGTCGGAGGGCTGAATTCAATTGCGGGATGTTTGGGGATCGATGTCGATGTTCTCTTTTGCCAGGGTGCCGGCTGCGCTACCAGCTTTGATCATTCAAGATGGAGGCTTTCGCATACTGATGGCGAGGAGACGCACTTTATCTATGATGACGAATTTGATGTTTCCACTTTAGCCTCTAACCCGGGCAACCAGACGGAGAATCCCTCACAAGCGCCTGGTAGCGGTGCTACTGCTGGTACGGCGGGGGACAGTTCTCATCATAACAATGGATCTAGGAACCCGCGCAAGACCTATCACTACCCTCTACCAAGACTTCCAGGCGAGCGTATACTTATTCTGGATGATGGAAGAGTATTTAGAATTCCTAGACATGCTATCCCAGCCCCACCGGCAGCTCAACAGCCTCAGCAGCAGAATGTCCCAGCGCCGGCAGCTCCAGCCCAGCTTTTGACCGCTCCGGGCCTAGGGCAGGGCCAGGGTAATGTACTTAACGCTGCTGGTGGCGGTGGTGGAGCTGTAGTGGGAGGGATAGCTGGGGGTGGAGGTGGTATCGCTGCAAACAATTCTCAAGGGTGGTCCGCTGGGCAGTTTCTACAGGATCCTGCACAGTATGGTTTAGGCGTGGTGGTGAGCACGGGCGCTTCATTATCTCGTTCTCAACAGTCACTTATACAGCGTCACCTTCTAACACATTATGGACTTAATAATCAGGGGAGTGCAATGCCAAATACTAGCGCGCTAGCCCACATATCACAAATAGCTGGATTACAGGGTATCCAAGGCTTAACAGCTGTCGCCAATGTAGCATCACAAATAATCACTGGAGGTGGGGCAGGAGCAGCCGGCCATCCCGCAGCACCTGTCCAACAGCAAGGACAGCCTCCCCTGACTCCGAGCACCGGTACCGGCGGTGTGCTCTCTCCGAATAGCTTATCCGATACGCCAGTCGCGGGTCCATCCACGGCAACTACCACCCAGCCAGCCAACACCCCCGGAGACGTAGCGAACGCGAATCTCGGTGATGGAATGAACACCGCCCTTCTAGACCTGATGGCAGCGGTTCAAGCTAGCACACCACCCTTCGGTCCGACGGCGGCAGATTCCAACTCTCCAGGAGGATCTACAGCCCCAGCAGCCGCTGGCGTTGGTGGATTTCTACCTCAGATCCCCCACAACCACCAAAATATCTTTACACAAAATAACTTTACCCAACAACAACCAATAACCCAACCAAACGTACATAATCACTTCCACCACCCTGCTCCTCCCCCTCAACAAACCCACAACCAAAATCAGCCAGCTCCGGGTATAGGAGTCTCGCTCGGACCTAGACGTCGCAATAATTCCCCGGGAGGCAGGACCGGCAGCGGGGCTACGACTGGCAGGCCTGGACGTAGGATTGCAATGCTAGATGGACCAAGAGGCTTGTGCGAAGGTTGTGGCAGGGAGGTCTGGCTTTGCGAGAATTGTAATAGGTATTGGGTCGTCACATGTGGTGGATGCGCTAGTCGCGGATAACTTTTGCTCTGCATCTGCTCTGCATTTATTGCTATAAAAAACACAAAAATGAGCGAACTCTCGAGAAGGTATAATAGTCTTTTTCTTGCTCTTTCTCTTTTTTCTCCCATTTCCCCGTTCTTTTTCTTTCTTTTCGGTCACATCAGAATGGACACTGGACACTGTGTATCTTCCTTTCTGTTTATCTGTTTTCCCCTCATTTTCTTGGTACGATAATTCGCGAATTGCTTTATGCAAGGCTACTGATGGCGACAAAAACTCACACATGCATCAAAAAGAAAAAAAAAGACTCCCGGTATTGCTAATGGGGATTAGGCGCTGCTTTTTCATTTTTTCACCTTTTTGTTTTCGTTTTTCATTTCTTAGATGGGAATTGGGAGTTAGGTTCTTTTTTTCCTCTTTTTTTCATTCCATTTTTTTGAGCTCTGGATTGTGGTTGGGACGAGTTAGTTTCTGTGGGATGATTGAATGGATGGATGGACGGATGGCTGAATGAAATTGTGCATTTGTCATGGCTACGGTATTGGTGTGCAGGTTCTGTGGATGATTGGTGGGTAGCTGTGCTGTGGGATTTAGCCTATTCCACTTAATGGCATTTTCTATCGCACAGTGCTAGCAGTTGACCATGATCTTAATATCTTGCACATTCTGGGATAGGGGAATGTTCGAACTGGGTCGGATTGAATCGAGTACAACCCACACCTGCCATCCCGGATATTAAGACCTAGTCACGGCTCAATTCCTTACCGTCCAGTATGAGCCTTTGTGAATTCAGGTTTTTTTCGATTTTGTAATACCAAACGCTGATCGCTCGCTCACCTACTAGCTGTACGGAGGCTGTCGACAAAAATGACCCGTGGTGCCAGGTTTTCCACCGAAAACAGCCATATTCACGACCCTCCAGCCACTACTCTAGTAAAGCAAAGCAAAGCAAGTCTTCATCTACATGTGAAACAATTCCCTGGGGTTCGCTTTCCATCCCTTTAGAACTCTGTACCCAAACTGACTGAGAAATTATCAGGAGAGCCATGGCAGGTGGTACATTGGCCTTGGCGCAATTTCTGGCTATTTTTTGTGTGTGGGTAACTGCGGTGCTTGGGGCTGTTTTTCAACTTCAATGTTACAATATTGTGCCGGGGTACTGTAGCTAGCAATACTTTAACGTGTTCAACCGGGTAACTGAACACACCCGTGATATTGAACACCTCCGGAAGCACTCATCAAGCAGAACTTTGTGCAACATCCGAAGCGAAGGCATGGCAAGGTCAGGCAAATCAGCAGGCGAGAGAAGTGCAGAGTGAGAGAGAAGGATTTCAGGAGCACTAAATGAGATCCAAACCACAAAGCAGCCAAACTGGGCAAAGATTTCTCGCAAGTATGGGATTTCCCGAAGTACTTTATACAACCGATATTTCCACCGGACGCAAGCGTGGAGAGATGCTCATCTCTTTCAGCAAAAGCTTTCTAAAGAGGAGGAGGAAGAAATAGTACAATGGGTAAAAAGAATGGGGCAGGCAGGTATGCCTCCAAGACGGCGACATTTGGTGGATTTGGTGGGAACGATACTGCAGCATCGGGCAGACCACGGAGGTGAAGAGAGGGTTGGAAAGCGATTCACAAATCGATTTCTCAACCGCCATCCCGAGCTAAGAAAGCGACTAGCAAGGCCCTTATCTAGCGAGCGGGCATCTGCTACTGATTCCTTATCCATAAACCACCTCTTCGACCTTTTAGCTGATGTTAAAAGTCGGTTCAAGATCCATCCACGAAATATATGGAATGCAGATGAGAAAGGCTTTTCTCTTGGTGTGGGTAGCAAGGAGCAAGTGATCTGCG
>Ga0307509_10004758_pt1 | contig 19351 bp, 28 predicted proteins | sample 10_EM_MG_FD_202245 | JGI IMG/M metagenome (GOLD analysis project Ga0307509, IMG submission 202245) | Populus trichocarpa ectomycorrhiza microbial communities from riparian zone in the Pacific Northwest, United States - 10_EM | ecosystem: Host-associated > Plants > Roots > Unclassified | place...
CTCCAGATCCAGCGATAGGACCTGGCAGGTCTCGCCATCGGCGATGGCCTAGCCGGTGATTGTACAGGCCTTGGCAGGGGGAGAAGCACAGGGGTAAGGTTGAGGTCGAAAATGAACGACCTCAACCTTACAAAGGAGGAGGCGGAGGAGGAAAAAGCAGTGGTCCCTATGGTCTGTTGATTAACCGGAGAGCAGAGTCTTGAGAGGCTGCGACCGTTGAGCAAAAATACATTCTCCCATAGATGTGTAAGGTATCGGGGTCATGGTCGGCTGAGAGTCCCAGAACACGGTCCCCGAGGTGTTGCCCGAGAGTTTGTGTCTCACGGGGAGCATTTATATCGGAACAACCCCAGGTAGAGGTTTTTCAGGTTACGCAGTGGTGCGGGGGGAGGACCATCGACAATGTGGGGGGATGACAATGCGAGGTTGGAGGAGAGGGTTGGAAGAAAGGATCTAAAATGGTTTGGGTAGGGTTGGGACAGGTGAGATCCCACGATGACTATGCCACACCCATCGAGGCGGAGGCGATGAAACGAGGTTCCTGATCACTCACGCGGATTTGAGACACGGCCATCCGGGCTACCGTGCGGGCAGGCTGTATTGCTGACTGTTGCCCGCTAAAACTAGTCAGATAGTTTATCACGACAAGATACCCATTTCACTCCCATCTTAAGATAATACATACGTGGTTACTTTCTATGCTTGACTTCTGAGGCACGAAACCATTCTTCTCTATGCTGCGCGATTCAAGCTAGGGGTGGAACGCCACTACTTAGGTCCAGTCTCCCCAGCGACTGTTGTCCCACCCCCTCTCGAATTCCTCTGCCGAAAACGTTTTGACTGCCCATCCTCGAGCTCGTCGTCGGTGGGCTAGGTCGCCTAACTTTGAGAGCTGGAATACAGTGTGGAAAGCTTCTCCGAATTCCTCTGGGGATTCAGCATAGTATCCTAGATAAGTGGGCATTAGGGTACGGCACTTCCAAACCTGATTCGATGTAGTGACCGACCTGTTCGTTTCCCTTCAATGGGGACCACAATGTCTTCGAGGGGCCCACCTGATGCGTGTACTACGGGTATCGCGCCGGCAGCCTTGATGGGTCGATTAGCTCAGGGAAGGTTGGAGTGGATAAAATCCACCTCACCATGAATTTAACGACCTTGATACCGAAACTTTCATCCACCGTGGTGTTTAATCCGATACTCGCCTTTCCTCACCATGATAGGACGACGTGGGCCTGAACGTTGGTGACGAACTCGACGTGATCCTGGGGGAGGGGCAACCTTACAGCCTAACCAAAATTTCGTCGTTCGAGTTCTCCTTACCTGAACGCAAAGATCCTTTGCCAACTTCCGGAGTTGTTCAACGGGCCCTCCGTCTTCCGCGTTACGACTTCCATCGATTAAGACCATCTTGACCGGCGGGTCGCGGTACTCGGGATGAGATTTCAAGAGAGACGATAGAGCAAGGAGTTGGGTCTGATGACCTTCCTCTGGCTGAAATTGTGTAAAACTGACGATGATCCGCCCCCTACCTTTGAGCGGGAACTCAGTGAGTTTGTGTGTGTCACATGGTGGGTACACAATTTCTGCAGGTTTCAGAGCGACCGATGAGAACCCCAAGAGGACCGATAGTGGGAGGTTGGGTAGGATATCAAGGAAGCCGTTGGGCAAGACCGAGTCGATGTGCGCTTTTGTCCACGATGAGCTTGCCATAAGGAAAGACGCCCTACGAAGAGAGAACCCGTAGAGGGATAGGAATGTGCGATAGTACCTGCCACGGTGCAGACATAAGCTTCGCGTTTTTTACCTCGGATAACAAAGAGTGGGACTTGCAATAGCTTTCCTTGCGCCACTAATGTGGAGGACGCGGATGCTGTGTTGGTATGCAGAACCAGGTCCCACTCGACTCGGCGGATCATCTCGGTAGTGATGGTGGGGCAGTGGACGTATGCGCCGATGTTGACTCCGGTGAGGATAGACACGATGTGGAACGTGAATGCGTAACCCGCGGCGTCTGTCATTATACGGTCAACCTCCACCGCGGGGAACCGAAGGAAGCCATACCAATAAACAGATCCGGTATGAATCTCGAGACGGCCTCCCATGCGAGGTACATCGATCCTATGCTTTGCCCGAGGAGAGTGAACACCGGCCATGTGGTATCTTCGATGAGATATCTCGAGCTCAGGAATACAAAGTGTAGCAACCCTGGAGAGAGGTCGATGCCGAACCTGGACTGATGAAGAATTTGGTAATGTTCTCTATCTGCGGATCGATGCGAAGCCTCACTTTGACCTCGGAAATGATTTGCTCCTTGGTGACATTGACACCTCCTGTGAATACCACGCTTATGATATCTGGTCTCGTGCATTGGATGTGGGCAATAGCTGTCCATAAAACCCGCTCTTTATCGCCACCTGCGTTACTTCAAAGGTAAAGGGACTTTGTGAGATAGGTGGTTGGGAGGGAATGAGGTCCATCCCAAGGCAGGGTTTGCGGTGCTCACCAAAATGGGTGGAAGAACCCAACAACCTTTTTTTGTTTCGATCGAGGGTATTGATTCCAAGATTACGAGCCAACTGAGCTCGCTGATCGGCTTTTCTCGAGCGCAGTCGCGTGACGTAAAGAAACAGAACGGGCAGCCAGGTAGGTGCGCTGACCAGCACCGCGGTAAGGATAAGGGCTACGACGATCCCGACGACCACAGCCGGTAGGAATTGGGTGGAAGGTGGTCGTGGTCTGATTTCGGGTCGCACCCGATCAGGTTCCAGTGATTCGATAGATTCAATCGTGGATTGCATCCCTTTGACGAAACACTCAATAAGGGGGGAGTAATCGCCGCCATAGGCCTAGTATACACTCTGGTGAGTAACCCATCGTGGTAACCGAGCGCTAGATTACCTTTCCAAGCGCCTCAGCATATGCCTCACGTTGCTCAGCCCTGATCAAGACAGGCGGATACCCGTCCTTGAGTAATGGCACAGAGGCTATCATGCGGGATAAGCGACCGTTTCCGTCCTAGATTTCTGGCTGCGTAAGTAAGGGGTCCCATTCTGTATGGGGAAGCTCACGGCGAATGGATGACAGCTCGCAAGAACATAGTGGAGCCGACTTGCGATGGCGAATGGGTTCCATTGCTTTCCCATATTTCCCTGGGCAGACCAATCTGGTGAGTGTGCGAACCTCGGGTCAAACAAACCGGACGCTACTCTTATCCAGTCAAGGATATAACCCAGCTCCTTATCAACCTCCCAGTATGGGCAACATTGTACTATGGACAATACGCCAATAGTTACCGTCTCCCCGGTAGAAGTACGGGTTTCGCCAGGCCCCAAATACCGTTCGTGCCTCCACGACGAGTTTGCTAGGAGCTCGGTGTGGATCTTGAGAACCTTTGATAGATCGAGCGCACCCGTGTCATCGACAACGTCTGCGAGGAGTTGATATGCCTGTATCGTCGAGACTGGTTAAATGCGTAATGGGACAGAGATGGAACCTACCGCAACCATATGCAGAAAGCTACGCTTCAACTCGGGTTTGGTCTGCCCCCCGTGGCTGAAAGCTCCTTCAGACAACGCTCGACGAACCAAATCATGCACCGGCTTGATGTGCGTAAATTTTACAACGTCCGGTAAGGCAGGAACCCACAGATGATGGCGTGAATGTCCCCTCCAACTCATCTAACTCTATCCCCTCCTGTCGCAAGAACTGCCTCAAGTGATCGGAGCCTGCCGATGACAATCTTTTCCACGCTCGTCGAATATCTTGATGACCTTCAGGCATGAGTAGACCTCTGGGGAGAGGGTGTTCCCTTGTTCGTTTCCAGGCTTGGTGGTACTGTTCGGCTACGGGGGCCTTAGCGTCTGATGGTGCGATGAAAGTGCTGGGGCTCACCCAGTGATGCTTCATGATTCTCGTCTGCGTAATCGGAGGCCGCTTGTACATATGCATCGACATCTGCGTTGAAGATGCTGTCGTCGATACCAGCTTCTGTTAGGAAACTCTTGACCTGATAAGATGGGATCAGTGAACATTGACATGCGCCGTGCAAGGAGTTAGTGACCTTGAGGAGTTCCACCCCTGCAAGCATAAAGGCACCACCAGACGCAAGAGTCAGAGCCAGCTGGTACAGTAGGTATGGTCCGTCTCCGTGGACTTGAATTAAGCTCCAACCAGGTACCTTTATCGTACTCTTCCTCCCTGCCGAAGGAGGCTTGATCAGTTAAACTCAGGGACGTTGGAGGACTCTATGATGAGGTTCAGATATCTCTGAACGGAATCGAAGGAAATGGACCTACGGCTAGAACCGGGGCGGCGGCTGGCCCAAAGTGCATGTCGCTTCCCCATAAAAGGTGCAACCTTTCCATAGTGGTGGAGGGGGTGTAGACGGTGGTGAGTGGAATAGGAGTGTTCTGCCCAGGGGCGACATTTTAGGTTCCGTAGTTATCCAGTTTCGAAATGAACTGACACAGTATTTCTCATCATACGATTGGCCCGCTCCCTATCCACCCCACAATAAATGGGATCCAGCAGAGAGACTCGCATTCACCAGCCCTACCCGAGCAAACCGCGAATCCGGAATCCATAGAACAACAGACTCCTTCCTCGAGAAAACTAGATAGAGTTATCGAAGGTGGGCGACATGGCGGTCCCCAACTCGATTTACGAGCGCTCTCCGAGCGTGGGCCAGGACCCCGATTCCGCATATAGCCACTTGCGATAAAGTCTCATTGACGCTGAAGCCACTGAGGCATTGTCAAGTTGGGAGCCGCAAGAACACGGGCGGCATCGGTGTTGAGGGAATCGGGGAACGGGAGATACCGGACGGTGGGTGGACGTGGTGGGATTAAGTTTTTTTTCTCTTCGTACCAGGGAGAAGCGGAGGGACGGAAGAGGCTGGGCGACGTCGAAGGGATGAGCTCGTCGAAGATCAGACCACGAGATTGAATGCAAAGGTTGGGAGGAGAGAACTCATCCTTTGTCTCAAGGGACGAAGGGCGGAAGCTGAAGCTGAAGCGCTGACGAATGGGTGGGAGCCAAAGGCACAGAGAGGGTGTAGTGACTAGCAGGTCCGTTACGAACGCAACGCAAACGGTTCAGCGCAAAGAAAAAGAAAACCCTCCTGCTGAGGTCGAGCACAACGGCAGCCGGGGTAGTTCGTTGCCGTGGATTGAGTGAAGTGTGCTGGGGCAGGGGGGACAACATCGCAGGAGAAATGATCTTGGGTGTTGCACGGGAAGAGCGTACGTCAGTATTTTTCCACTTCCACTTCGGGGACGGGCACACTCGGCCGCGCGTCGAAAAATGGAGCACTTTGATTTCGCAGTGGGGACATCGCTCAGATCCTCCCTCGACAACGGCGCCGGTGACGACTGGGCAGATCCATTCTACTCATTCGCTGTAACACCTCCCGCGGTGAACGAATCCCCCGAAAGGCCTCGAGCGTTACAACCAAGTATACTCGAGACACATCTAACATGAATATTTCCACAAACAGAGGATACGAGGATAGAGGGAGAGTACGCGAAAGAAAGGAAGGGTATATCAACCTTAAATACGACCGAGCGAGAGACCGGGGGGGGGAAGGCAAGAAAGAGGGGCCATTTGCAAAAGAGGTGCATAAATAAGGATACCACCTGCTCGACTGCACAGGGTAGGACGAGTTATCACAAAAAGAAAAGAGAGAAACTAAGGGAGGGAGGGAGAAGGAGGGCAAATGGGAGGGCGAGAGGATACAGTACACATTTATACAGGAGTTCTTTCTTCAACGGCTTCTCGTCGAAACATCTGGAATGGGAAACGGAAACGGAAAGAAACAAAGGGGAGGGAACGGACACAGGCAAACCAAAACACACGTATAATCACCCAGGATCGAGGAGAACACAAGACGGAGAAAAGGATAGGGAGAGGATATGAGACAATAGAAAGTTACAACGAGGGCCAGGGGGCCTAGGACCAAGTGACACCAGGAGATGGGTGGTGTGCATACATGTGCGTTGTAATGATGTGTGGTCGCAGGGTGGAAGGAGGGCAAAGAGGCGCCTCTGTGTAATGATCACGAGTTTCGTCAAGAACAGAGAAAGGGGAGGGAAGAGCAGGAAAGAGTCCATCTAATAAATCCACACGGAAGCTGGGGCAGGAAGGGAACACCAACCGCGAACCGCAAACTAGAGTTCTACATCCGGGGGTCATGGCCAATGAGTAGGTTGCAAGAGCCCATCCACATTCGGTCCTCGTAGGGTGGGGGTGTACCGTCACTCGCCGTATCTCATCTTTTTCGTAGGTCCCATACCGTCCAATTCGATTGGTCCAGGTCCCCTCTTCATGCCTTCCCCATCGCTGTGACCGCCGTCGCTCGCACCCCCACTCTTGTTTGCCCGCTCGCTGAATAGTCCCAATGGCTGTGGTGGTGTCTTCAGAGGCGGGGGAGGCGGGGGAGGATACGTATTACTGTGCCCATGAAGCCCGTAGTGCGATCCACCAGGCGGGGATAGGCTCTTCGCGGATGTTGTCCCGGATGGTCCACCAGACGTGGGAGTGGGGATCACCGAGGACGGAACGGATACTGACAAGGCTGACAAAGGGGGAGGTCCCTGTCTGTCATCCCGTTCGCGTTCGCGGTCGAGGTGGTGATCCATAATAGGACGTTCGTCGGGAGAATCTCCCACGCTCTTCCTCTTCCCAGTGCCAGAGGGCCCAGGCCCCATCAAAGAAGGGTCGTTGACATAGCTGCACGCCAGAGCCCTTCGGGAGCAAGCACCGCATGCGGGATGTTCGCCGTCGCAACGGGTCTTGCGGGCTGTTTCCGTTCGGGAATTGAGGGATCAGCAGGTCGGGCGCCGAACAAAAGGGGGGAAAACAAGGAAAAGAAATTGATCACATCAGTTAGGGTCCAACTTCCAAACGGAGAAGTGTCACCCCCGGATCAAATCGATCGCGGAGGCAACACCAAAATAGCGGTCTAGGCGTACGCACCTCGGCAGAAATTACACGCCACGATTTTGGAAGCATAATGAGACCGACTGCCCCTCCCAGAACCAGTGGTCGACGCCCTCTTCCTTGGTCTCCCGAGTTGTTGGCCATCTGGGAGTGACCCGGTGGGGGTCCCGGAGGATGGGTGAGATAGCGGCTGCTGGTTCGGGGAGCGAGAAGGGTGCTGATCCGAGATGGAAATAATTGGCGGAAGGACTGAGTCTTCTGATCGCAATGCCCCATTGACAGGCAACGTTGTGATTGGTGGGAGGTCCTGATTGCCATTGTGATTCGAACCAGGGTAGGGTCGGTAGTGATGAGAGGGACCGATGCCAGCGCCAGGCGGCGGCGGAAGGCCTCCATTGTCGTTGGGCAACATCGACGAACCGTGAACGACAGGGGACAGTCGGAGAGGTTGTTGTGGGTCATGGTGCGGAGGACCGGCGGCACGGCGGATCTCGGAGTGGTGATTCGCCGAACTCCCGGCCTGGTCAGGATTGCCGTTGACCCGGTTGACAGAAATGGTTGTCACCTCCGGAGAGCGCGTGGTGGAACCCCCGTCCATCTCGGGTCCCCCACCAACTTCATCCCCACTATCCAACTCGCTCCCACTCTCGTCGTCGGGTAGCTTCCGGGTCCGGCCAGCCCCGCGGCGTTTCGAATGGGGGATGTAGTCGCAGGTGTTCGACCTCTTGAAACACTGTCCGCAAGCGGGCTTTCCCCCATCACATTTCAATTTCCGAGCTGGGAAAAATCAGAAAGCTCTGATGTCAGTACAAATAGCGACACGATTGCTTGTTCCGTGACCGAATTCGGTAAACCGAAAATACGGTCAAGCGGACGACTTACACCTGCAGAAGTTGCATGCGACGGTGATCTTCTTCGACCTAGTCCGTTGCGATTCTAGACCCCGTGGATGTGTGAGATGGTCCGGAAATGACGAAACTGCGGGTGAACGACTTACTTCCAGTCGACCCTGGCATCTTTGTCGAGTTGGGTCGGATGGGGATGGGTGAATTCATCATTTCTCCGTTGTGCGGTAATGGCGGGGGCGGCAAGACATGGGACGGATGACGTACGGGTCCGCCGTTCGAATGAGGGACGACATCGATCGTCATGAGTGGTCGGTGATTACGGGGTAACGGCATGTGGTGGGGACGGGAGTTTTGGTGCCGTTGCATGGGGTGGCCGTGTGAAGGGGCTTCCAACTTGTACTTCTCATACAAGTACTCTCTCGTGTACTTTTGCAACGTCTGATTGATGGGTCTTTAGCTTACAGTCGGCCGTGGGAGATCGTGCAAAACCTTACCTTCATGTGATGGAAGATAGCCGTCCTCAAGTGCCTGAAGTCGCAGTGGTTTTGGTCTAGAACATCAAGGGACCCCCACCTGAAGGACCTCGTAAACTTGCCCTTGGTGAGCTTGGCATTGGAAAACATCGGGGTCTGGGTGAGAGATGGCATGTAAAGGAGTACAAGGTCTTCGCGAGACGGCGGGGTGCGAACTAAGCCTTCGCTATGTGAATAAATATCCGCCGAAACGAGGGCGTAAGGGAGTCTTAAGGAGGGTGAAGGCGTCTGGGGAGAGGTGGCTGCGGAACCTCCACTGGTCTCGCCACCCCCATTGATCTTGGATGGGTGTCCTTCGCTCGGACCGGCGCCCAGATTCTGCTGTTCGGTCTTTGGCAGCTGAGAGGAAAAGTCGAGGTCGAAGATACCGAAGCCTATTCCGGCCTCGGCCAGGTCACGTCGGATAGCCATCTTCACAGCAGCCAGGCGTTCATTGGTGAGGATGTCCGCCCTGGCGATGATCGGCAGCACGTTGACTCTTGAGGAAAGACGCCGTATTGCTGCAATGTCCGCTTCGGGCAGCGTGGCGCGCAGCAGTTCGGGGTGGCTTGTCACCGGAGGGTCGAGAATAATGGGCTGGGCAACTTGTGACATGCTGTGGGATCTGGACCGAAGTGGGGCAAGGTGCTGAGGCTGAAGCTGTTGCGGAGGAACGACGTGATCCGGATCCAGGAAGTATATACATCTGTGTGCGGCAAAGGTGGTTGATAAGCCCGGACCGCATACAGCGGGTGGAAATACGCGTCCAGGATGAACGCGGGATACTTACAAGTGAACATGATGGTTTCCGTTCGTTTCCTATGTCCCGAAGGAGAAAAAAGGGGAAGCGCGAAGAGTCGGGATCACATGACGGACAGACAAACGGGAGAGGGGGATTGGAGGGAGAGGGACTCACGTCGTCGGAACCTTCGGCAAACCTGGAATCAATGTGGTCGAGGATGTCTGTGATAGCCCTTTCTGACGAGACATCGTCGGAAAAGTCCAGAGACGGCGTATCAATGAGGGTGAGAGACACGGGCTGTGGTGCACCGGAGTCAGGGGAGTCGAGGATGACATCCACAGAGACATGTCGGATGTGGGAGGTGTGACCGTTGGAGCCTTGAATGAACTTTGCGAGGGGAGTGAGCTGCTCCTTGGAGACGGTGGGGGCGATGTTGCTGGTGTCTAGGAGGAGACGGAGGAAGGAGGTCTTGCCACTGCGCTGGCCGGCAACCATAAGAGTGTAGCCGGGAATGTTCGCGTACACGCTATTCCTCCGAACCCCGAGGCCGTTGAGGGAAGACTGGAGAGGGGCAACCCCTGCAGGGCCGACGGGGGGAAGAGTGTCCTTGTAGTCGTCGTCGACGTGTTGCCTCGGCCTCTGCTCTGAAGTGTCCATGGGTGGATGAGGAGAGGGAGAGGGAAAAAGAAGAAAAGGGGGGAAAAAGGGAGGGACGGAGGAAGGGGAGGGGGAAGGAGGAAGGAGAGCCGGAAGCGAGTGAGCGGGGGAAAGGCCGTTTGTTCGAGTGACCGGAGACGGGAGGGCGTTCACCTTGGCTGATGCGTCCGGATGTTTTTTTTTTCTAATTCGAATTAATTCGGTGGCTAATAGGACGAAAATATGGTACTCGACCAGGACTTATACGCTGCCAGGGTAGTGAAGATTGGAGAAAAGAAACTTTGGGAGAAAAAATAGTTGAAGAAATAAGATAGGAAGAAAAAAATAGTCAGGGTCTCCCCTCCCCTTCCAGCTCCCGAATACGAGACCTCTTCCGTTCCGGGGCCTCCACGCTTGATCCCGACAACCGTCGCCTGCTTCCCGTCTGTGATCCAGTCTCCATCTCCGAGGTTGACGCTCCCGGAGACTGGGAAGGGAATCTAGGGCCGGCGGTCATCCTCCCTGGCGTCAGCGGCCTTCCTCCCCCAACGCTCCCAACCGCGGTCGGCGATGGGTCGGAGGAAGCAGGCGACCCAGCGCTGATCGACATCTGACTCTGATCAAGAGGCTGTGGCTGAGTCCGCTGATGTTGCTGGCGCTGGCGTGACGACTCTGCCCTCGTCTTCTTCGGTGCTTTCCCAGGTCCACGCCGCCGAGGCGCGCCAGGCTGATAAGCGCATTCGCCCCCCCGCGCTGAACAATTGGAGCACGGTCTCCCTCCGTCACATCGCAGTTTACGTCCTGATCAACATCCGGCGCGGCAACAAAAATAACGCGAGCGAAAACCACAGCATATGGTGCGAATGGAGATTCCAATTGACAGCTCGATCAGATTTTCGGGTACCAACGTCGAATAGTGACCGATGTGCTCACCACGACAAAACTCGCATGCAACCGACACCTTGGTTGAAGGCTTCCGTCTCGTTGAAGTCGTCGCCCCGGCCCCTGTACTTGGACTTCCACCCTCCTCCGTCGACGTTCCTGGGTCTTTCTTCACAATGGGCGATCTCTGCGCTTTCTTCTGTTCCGGTACGGCTTCTTGCGTTTCGATCGCCGGGGGTTCCGCCATTGAACTCCCTCGATACAAAGGATTGATCTCCGGTTTTCCTTCGGAATACAACTCGGTCGAGAAGCTGGGGAGCGTTTGACTTCGACTTGAAGACCTGGATTGCGAGCTCGACGAGGCTCCTATGCCTCCTTGATAACCTGGTCCACTTGGGGGATTCGGGAACCATGCCGGCTGTCGAGGTTGTGGTTGGTGGTAACCTTGCTGCCGCTGCTGCGGGGATGGCGGGCGTTGGACCCTTTGCTGTTCTTCGGAACGGTTTATGGGATAGGTGGTGGGTGATCGCCTTTCTGTGGAGGAGAAAAGACAAATGATAGGAAAGAACGTGATGTCGTCGATCAGCAATCTACCCCTCACTTGAACGTGGACGAGAGATAACGGGATCAAGAGTGGAAACACCACAAGAGCCGAGCCGACGAACGCGACTCGCTGAAGGTCGGGAAAAGGGGGAAAAACCAGACACATACCTCGGATCAACTGAGAAAGGTGCGATGGTGAGGGTAAAGGCAGGTCGTAGTCCTGTGAGCGTGATCTGGTGGGTAGGTTGGGCCAATCCGGGGAGACCAACGGTGCGATTCTTTGGGAGTGGGTAGGTGTGGGGGTTTTTATTAGGTGCCGTAGGAGGGTTGGCGGTAGGGAACTTTGACGTTCTTGAGGATTTGTGTCACCGCCCCTCGACGAGCCGCCCGCGCCCTGGTCGTCCATTTGATTGAAATTTTGCGTCTAATCTGAGCCACGCTATGGGCGAAGAGGGAGAGGGAAGTCGAGGGGTTGGTGACTCCCGATAAGGAGGTTCGCGAGAAGGAGTGGTCGTGGTCCAGTACGCAGGAGATTGGAGCACAGGTATTTCGGACATTGAAATCGGTCATCGACCCTTGTCCCGGTTGCTGTTTTCCCCCCTGTATTTGATTATTCTGATCGTTTTTGGACGTGAAACTCAAGGGAGGAAGAAAAAAAGGCACGAATGGACCGGAACAGCCCAGGAAGGGGCGGAGGGTGTTTTGTAGGGTAAGACAAAAAGGGAATAGTTCACAAGGTGGGGGACTCGAGCAGGCAGAAACAAAAAGCTGGGACGCGTGTTCTGGAGCACCCCTTCTCACTCTGGCTTGCGGCGTTGGTTCTGCAAGATGAGATGAAAAGACGATCGACCATGATGGAACGCTTCTTTGCAGTCAGCCCGAATAGTAAGCTCGGTACCGTGGGATTGGTACCTCACCCTTAACTTGTTACGTTATCAACGCTGCCCCTGCTCGAAAGAGAGCCCACGGTTAATTTACGTTATGGGTAACCATCCCCACAGTATCCGTCCACGATGGTCAGTAGTCTCCTTCAACCTCCCACCCTGAGCCGAGGATCACTCCCAGGAAGCATTATCAGCACTCCCTGATGATCCCACGGAACAACCCAATCTTCTCACCCCGAAAACGTTGCCGAGAAGCGTGTTTGCTAGTCTCATTCAGCCGTGCTCTCGGTGCCTTCGTCCAGCCTTTGTGAGAAAAAAGGTTGCGTACATATCTCTCTCTTTCTCCCCACTCGTCCTCGCCTCTTCACCGTTTTACCCAGTTTCTCACCCCGTTTCCTTTTTTGGAAGCGGACCGGGCGTCTAGCGCGGTTTCAAAACCGGATACGAGTCACCACGTTTGACCCCTTCCTTTGCGTCCACACGGAACAGGCGTGACCACTTGGGAGATCATGCTCTCAACTCCGAAACATTGTCTCCGCTCCACGCTCGCTTCCTCATCCAAGAGGTCCTTTTCCGCCTCCAGTTCCGTTAGAAACGTCGGCAGTGATGCCACCTCCCCTGCCTCCCAACGGCCGGTCATGAACCGGTACAGCAGGACCGTCACCCAGCCGAAGACACAAGGCGCAAGTCAGGTACGGCTGCACATGTCTCGTGTCTTCTTTATTGTCTTTCTTTTCGGGGAGGGGATCTGGCTTGGGCACGAGGCTAACTTTTTTTCTCTCTCTTCTCCGCCTTTCACCATCATGTAGGCCATGCTGTACGCCACAGAGGGCATCAGTTCCGATGACGACTTCCAAAAGGCAATGATTGGTGTCGCGAGCGTCTGGTCCGTCCGTTCGCTCTCTCACCACAACCGTTTTTTGATCTCGTGACGGCCAAACAGGTACGAAGGAAACCCGTGTGTCCTTCTTTTCTCCCACGAAACTTGCCCCCCGCACCCACCTGACACACGTTTGGTGGGTGTAGATGTAACCGTCATTTGCTTGGTCTCGGTCAGCGTGTAAAAAAGTCCATCACCGATTCCGGAATGATTGGATACCAATTTGGCACCGTTGGCGTCAGTGACGGTATCAGTATGGGCACGAGTGGGATGTCGTATTCCCTCCAGTCTCGGGACCTCATTGCGGATCAGGTCGAGACCGCTGCTGGAGGCCATTGGCTCGACGGTCTCGCTGTAATCCCTGGCTGCGATAAGAACATGCCAGGAGTGCTGATTGCCCGTAAGCGACCGAGTCTAATGCTATTTGGGCATCGGTTGATTCCCCTCCCACAGTCGGTCGACTGAACAGACCTGGTCTCATGGTCTATGGTGGCACTATTCGGCCCGGATCTTGTGAAGGAGCACCACAGCTTGATGTTGTTTCAGCGTTCCAGTCGTACGGGAAATACCTCCAGGACGGTCGCACGGAAGCGGCTGAAAAGGAACGTTACAACACCGTTCGTCACGCCTGTCCGGGCCCTGGTGCCTGTGGAGGGGTACGTCAGGGTGGTAGCCCTCAAGTTCAACCCTGTTGACACCAATTTCCCAGATGTACACCGCGAATACTATGGCGAGCGCAGCGGAGGCGCTTGGAATGACGCTCCCCGGTGATTCTTCCTTCCCTGCAGAGTACAAGGAGAAGTTGGACGAATGCGATTCGGTGGGACCGGCCTTGAGGAACCTTGTAGAGAAGAATATACTCCCTCGGGACATCATGACGAGAGCCGCCTTCGAGAACGCAACGGTCTGTATCTTGCACACACAATTTGAAACGTTTCGCCGATCTCATTCAACTGTCTCATGATTTTGACTACAGGTATTGACGATGATCCTTGGAGGTTCCACAAACGCTGTATTACACCTCATTGCCATCGCGCATTCTGTGGGCATCAACCTCACAATCGACGATTTCCAATCGGTATCGGACCGCGTCCCATTCATCGCCGATCTCAAACCAAGCGGGAAGTACGTTATGGAAGATGTGTACAAGATTGGTGGAATCCCTGGTTCGTCATTCTTCTCCGCTGTTCTCCATCCCTTTTCGGGCAACTTCTCTTCCTCTCTGTTGGAGACTGCATTCCTTTTCGAGAATCGTTTCCTCGACCTTTCCGCATTTGTTTCCGTTGCACCCGAAACGGTCGCTTCTGATCTGGCGAACATCTTGTCTTTGATTGAACCTGATTTCGTTGGCGGCCTGTACAGTGGTCTTGCATTATTTGCTGAAGAACAAGCTAATCGACGGGAACACTCTCACCGTCACCGGGAAGACGCTGGGGGAGAATCTGGAACGATGGGTTCACCAACGTGGGGAGCTCTCGATGACGAGCCAGGACGTCATTAGGCCGCTGGAAAAACCAATCAAGTCGACTGGGCACCTGAGGTAAGTCTCCCCGTTCCTGGTGTACGATGTCACTTTCCGTTCTATCGAACTTGTTGTTTGCTTGTTTGACTCAAGCTCTCTCCGCTGATTCGCCATTTATTTACAGGATCCTAAAAGGTAACTTAGCCCCTGGCGGTGCCGTCGCTAAAATTACTGGGAAAGAGGGGCTAGAGTTTACTGGGAAGGCAAGGACGTTTGATACCGAGGACGCCTTCGTCGAGGCTGTCGAGAAAGGCGAAATCAAGAAGGGTGAGAAGACCGTTGTCGTACTTAGGTACCTCGGTCCGAAAGGGGGTCCTGGTGAGTCAGTTTCCCGTGATTTTTCATTTTCGACCTTGTCTTTGTCGTTCGCTTGGCGGCGGGGTTTGGAAATTGGGGGGGTTCTTGGAAGGTGGATGATACAAACGTGTCTTTCCGCTCCATACCTTTCCATGGCCTCCTTCGATTGTTTGCCCGTTTTGCATATTACGGCGACCCTTTTTGTTCTCATCGCCTTTTTCCCATTCCATCCGCCGGAACACATGTCCACATCTCTACCGAACCATTCTTCTTTCTTTTCTTTCCCTTGGTGGACCGGGACGAGTGCGGTTTAGCCTCCATTGACGGCGTTCTGTTGGGAAAACCTCGTGGTTTAGTGTTTTGTGGCACTATGATACCAAACCCAAAGTGACGAGAGCGTCCGGATCCCCCATACGCTACCGCAGATAACCTGTGTGCAGAGATCTCGGATCTTGTAGCGGCGGTACGGACCGAGTCGACCCTACATTTACGCTCCCCAAAAAACCTCTGTTCCACTGCTCCACTGGTTGTTTTGATTTGTTCCTCGCTTGGAATCGACTCATAACCGGGCGTGGCGGTGGAGGGAAAGATATCACATGGGATCCTAGTCACAGTTGGAAGCAGAGGCGGCCGGTGCGGATGAGGCCCAGTCCTCTCGGGCCTGGCGTCGGGTCTTCCGTCCGTTGTTTTCTCCACGCCGAGCACGGCCGTGTGGGTCCCCGGTCGTTTTTCTACTTTTTCGGTTGGGTTCTGAGAGATGAAGTAGCGTTATCGTACGGATAACACTATTCCTACACTATTTTGTTGCCTCCTGTGACACGTTCGCCAGACCGCCTTTGATCTTTACCATTTCGGGGATTCCGATCACCGTTTCGTCTTGATCCGGCTATCCAATCTTCTCTTTGCTGCTCGGTTTTTGCTGACTTTTTCCCATTTGGTCGTGGTTCCGACGATTGTTTCGTTCGCACGGTTTGCCACGGTTAGGTATGCCCGAGATGTTGAAGCCGACAAGTTTGATCATCGGTGCTGGTCTGTCACTTGACGTCGCTTGTCTTACAGACGGAAGGTTCAGCGGAGGGTGAGTGGGTCCTTCTTCTCTCTGCCGCTCTTTTCACCCCCCCCCCCGTTTCGGACATTCGCTCCTGCTTTCTTTTTTCAGTCTTTTTCATCCCCCTCATCGATATCGCCACACAATCCATACCGCATTCGAACGTTTCTTTCTTTTTCTTTTCTCCCGACACCCATGTCATATCTGGGATAGGACCCTCTCTCCCATTCATTCCTCCCGTCTATTTATCCTCTTGGAGAATGGCCGTATCTCCGGGAGGGAGCGAAATCCATCGGGAGGAACCGGTATGGTCCGTCCACAGGGGCTTCCCCGGGATCTGGAGGCCGAGAGGATCCCCTCTCGATCTTTTCTTCCACGGACACAGAATAGTTCCTTCTAGGGGAGAAGGATAGACTTTCATCCTCTTCTCACGCACGGACTTCGTCATAATTATCAGTAAACATGAGGCTGACCCCGACCACTCCCTTTTCCGGTATGGCGCTTGCGTTTGTTTGCACAGGTCTCACGGGTTCTGCATCGGTCACATCACGCCCGAGGCCCAGGTCGGTGGGCCTATCGCCCTCGTGAGGGACGGAGACGTTATCCACGTCGACGCTGTGAAGAATATCATCGAACTCCGTGTACCCGAGGAAGAGCTGGAGAGGAGACGCAAGGAGTGGAAACCTCACCCGCTCAAGGTCAATCAAGGAACCTTGTACAAGTACATCAAGGTGGTGTCGGACGCCAGCAGGGGATGTATTACGGATGCCTAAACATCGTACACTGGGAGAGGAAGGGCGTCCCATGTGCATCTGTCGTCGATACGCCGCTGCGGGCCTTTTGGTTGATCGTCCGAGGCAGCGAAAAGTACGAACACAATGTAGGAATGACAGTAATTGTGATAAGTGCTCAACGTTTCGACTTGGGCATTTTGACCTGCTGTAAACGGGTGTCCAACCTTCATCGCTCCCCCCTACGACTTACTCTTTGAATGGGTTCAAAGATATCAAAAGCAAAGCGTCCGGCGGTTATCACCCCACAAGATATCATTGACGAGATCTTGGATCACCTCGCCGCAGATTCAGATTTTCAATCCCTCCGAGCATGTGTTCTCGTATCGAGATCGTGGGTTCCATCGTGCCGGCGACACCTCTTCCACACTGTTGACTTGACTTGGGGGAAGATGGACGTATGGCTCAATGCGTTCCCGGTCCCCGAGGAGAGTCCCGCCCACCACTTCCGGGTCCTACGTCTCACGATCAGAGGGATTAACTGGTTTCCCGACAAGTTTTTCGAACACGCTCCCCGGTTCACGAATGTGCGAAAGTTAGTTTTCGGTGGGGAGGGAGATTTTCGGGGGTCCCGTCTACCTTCGCTTTGGACGTTACCGGAGTCCGTAACCTCTTTGACCATTCAGGCTCCAAATGCAGGGGTCAGGCTTGTGGGAATCTGGGACATTATTTCGCGGTTACCAAACTTGGAGGATCTTTCATTATGGCCGGGGGATACTACCCCAGCAGACAGGAATGAGTTGCTAGGGATTGGGACGGTCCCAAGGGGGAGATTTAGAGGGGAGTTGGTACTTCACAGTATCTATTGCAAGAGGGATACCGTGAACGTGTTGTTCAAGGTCCTAACCGGGTTGCCCTTTTCCAAGGTGGATATTGAACGTGTGCGCGAGCACATTCCTTTGGTCATCAGGTTGGTAGAGGCGTGTAGCGAGACCATCGTGAAGCTGTCCCTCGGTGTCCGTTTCGGCGGTAAATACCATCCCTTCTCTTCGTCCAGTTGATTCTGGTGCGCGGGCTACTAACGCTGGTGCTACTCCCCAGATGCAGATCCTGACCGCGAGGCCCTTGAGCGCTCCTTCAATTTCTCCAAACTCCCAAAGCTCAAAGAAGTGAACTTTAGCCAAATGGTCTCCCGGATGGGCAGAGGTCCCCCCCGGATCCCTATGGCGCTTTCAACCCTTAATCCCACCACCTCTCCGCACTTATCTTCTCTCCAACTCACCTTCATCGGCTCAACCTACCATCTGCCCTCCCAATTCTCGATCGGAGGTATGGGTAACGATCTCCAACGGATCGCAGACCAAGTCACCCGTATCAAATGTGAATTCGACGGAGCAGTCAATTGCACGGTGATCCGAGATCCGAGCTTTGAGGCGAGGCTGAAAATACGGTACTCGATGTGAAGTATCTCACGCACGGATTTCGTCATAAGGAAGAGTTGGAGAGAAAACGCGGGAAATGGAAGCCTCACCCGCCCAAGGTCAATCAAGGTGCCTTGTACAGGTACGTCAAGGTGGTCTCGGACGCTAGTCGGGGATGCATTACGGAAGCCTCAATTCTCGTCCGCTGGGAAAGGAGGGACACTGCATGTGTATCTATCGCTGCGAGCCTTTTCAATTGATCGTCCGAGGCAACGAAAAGCATAAACACAGTGTAGGAATCACAATAATTGTAATGGGACCTTAACCCGCGAGAACGAGGCAAGAGGATGGCCCAACGACAGAGGGAAGGCAGGAAGGCAAGCGAGGTCCAACCCATCGTATTAGGGCGGTGGCCTTTATCTGTCCCTTCTTCTCCGACTTGAGCATCCTACCCTTGCGCTTCTCTTGTTGTCCCCCCTTCACTGGTCGTCTTCATCCTCATTGCCGCCTTCCTCATCATCACTCATATCGACACCGCACGTCTCGTCCTCGGGCTCAACTCCAGTCGAGAAGCGCACCTTGAGCTTCTCCCTCTCGATCGTCTCCTCTTCGTAGGCACGGAGAGTGGTAGCTTCAAGCTTTGAGTTGATTACCCCGAGAGCGACCGAACAGATGACGAGGACCGAACCTTCTTGCTGAGTGTCGAGTCCGACAGCTCGTTCTCAGTCCACATCACCCGACCTGCCCGCAGTAGTGGAAGGAGCCTCTGGTGGGGGAGTCTCCAGCCAGTCCTTGAGGATTCCGAGAGATCAGTCTCCCCGTCAGCTTCGGAGGCTTCTCTCGTTACGAACTTGAAACACCTTCTAAGACCCAAGGGCGCCACACCTCGCCGCCCAAAATACTCTTCGACGTTCTTCACGTCATTACGGAGAAAGTCGAAGGTGTGAAGGTGGTCGTGTTCGACGGACTGAGAGACATCGGCGATGTAGAGATGGGAGTCATGATAAGGGATGTTGTATTCGGAAAGATCAGCGTGGACGAGTTTGCATTCGTGATACATTTTGCGAAGCATGAGGAGAGGTTCTTGGTATAGGTCGGGGTAGGAAGAAGAAGGTATCAGGGGCTCCGCATCCTTGAGTCGAGGTGAAGCCCTATGCGCATATCAACATAATTGTCAATTCACACGCAATGCAGCCAGTTAAGGCAGAGATAATCACCATCCTTCCGAGTTTCCGATAGGGCCCATAACGAGGAGATTCTCCCTAACCTCTACGGGCTCCGGAGAGCGTATGCCAGCAGCGTTGAGCCTCCGCAGGTTCCGCGTCTCCTTCCGGCGACATGTTACCATAAACGGAAGGGCATCGCACTGTGGCAGGGACCATCACGGGTTCTATTTGTCGCTGTTTTAGCCTGTTTATCATCTGAGGGGACTTTTGGGATCCGACTCCGGGCCGGGCCACGCAATA
>Ga0307509_10004759_pt1 | contig 19350 bp, 13 predicted proteins | sample 10_EM_MG_FD_202245 | JGI IMG/M metagenome (GOLD analysis project Ga0307509, IMG submission 202245) | Populus trichocarpa ectomycorrhiza microbial communities from riparian zone in the Pacific Northwest, United States - 10_EM | ecosystem: Host-associated > Plants > Roots > Unclassified | place...
TAAAAGATCTATTCAGGGCTCTGGGATTGATGTGCTTCCCGAGATCTCCGACAGGCGAAAAACCTCGCCCCAACGGGGAGGGGGAGAATGCCAAAGTCCCTCGGACACATTGCCGAAAGGCACCGCGATAGTTGTCAACGAGCGGGGATTACAACGGGGGTCCGAAAGGGTTTCCTAGGAGTTCATTTGCGCCCACTTCTGGATGTCCCCCGTTCATTTTTATGCCTTTGTCGCCATGGGATAACGAATCCTGGAACTGCCTCACCATCCTCGCTGCTGGGGGAGTGTCCCAAGGGATGGGCTGTTGGGGACGAGGCTCATAACGTATACTTTGATGCGACGCCGACCACTAGCGCCAGCTACTCGTCTTCACGCGAGCGCTAGAGCTCCCAAAGCCCTGCGCGCCCGTGTCAGGGTTCTATCCACAATCTCCCGTTCATTTGAATCGTGTTGGTGCCGGATAGGAGGACGCTGGGAACGCACGAGAATCTCCGTGTCAAGTGTCGCCCGCGTTCCTGAGACTCCGTACATGTTCACATCTCTCCTTAGGGTCTTCACGTTCTTCCGGCATGATGGGCGTATCTCTCCATATTATACCCGTTCTCGCGGTCGCAGGGCCATGTCGGGCGAACCTATACCGATTTGATCCCACGGGACGTGTTTCCTCGTCCATTCTAGCTGTTCTCTGGGGACCGATTTGCACCCTTTACAAAAGGACGGATGTACTACCTGCGCCCGGAGAATGTGATCGATCATTGACATGAACCAATCGATCCGAAAGAGTCATATCATGGCATGCCCGTTGCAGATCGCCGCGCAACAGCTTCTGATTTCTCGCATCCGCCCTCTCAAATGTGTCAGAGCTGCACCACTACCCACTCGGGCGCGGGGACAGATACAGATACACTTCCGATAGGTCCATTCAACAGGTTAACTACTTCGTGAGCTTAGCCCTCCCAGTCGTGAAACGACGCCCAATGTTGGTCTGGAATATTGGAGGAAGCTCTGGGAAAACTGGGAATTGAGCGGGCTTAGGGGCAGATACCCTCCATAGAACGGGCGGGCTAAGAGGGTTGCTGGCCGCGCCAGATGTTCAATCGTGAAGAGAATCAATCCGGTTTGCGTGGAAACGATGGAAACTAAGTACCGCCCACGTCAAGCTGTACGTCCCGTTCCTCAGGCCCCGGACATCGTCTATCACCCAACGTTGCAGCCTCACAAACTAGTCACATCCTCTCCGATTAACCGGCCATACCTTGTCTCACGTCGTGTAGTTTTGCTGCAACACCAACACACACCAACTTTTGCGACGACTTTTATTGACGAGGAGAGGAAGCAAAGGGTATACGAATACAGGTAAAAACTATAATAACAACAATCTTTTTCATGTGGGTAGAGGTAGATGCGGTGCGTGTTGTCACTGTTATGGTACAAATCGATTGACCGTCGTTGTTTTTTGTGGATGGAGGTAACAATGCGAGGAAACAGGATGTGATGAAAACCCATTGAGCCCTTGGATAAACTCGAACCGAACCATTTACTGTGTCTGTGAGGGAGGTTTCGTCAGGACTGGAGGACGCGGGCTTTGACCGAGCGGATAGCCCACCTCTGGTGTAGGGAACTCAGCGAAGATCTCCTTCAAGACAGCGGCGAGACCCTTGACGTGAGCGGGCGTGAACATCGTATCGTGACGCCCAGGAGACACTTTCATCGTCAAGTTCGACACCCTGTGCTCCCAACCGTTAAGGTCGTCGGCACCAGTGTCGAAGTCACTGGCATGTCCACTTCGGTACCAGACACGGTCCTTGGGAACGACGAGGGTCGTTGGTCCATCGTAATGAGGAGGATCCAACTCCCACATCGAGTCCAAGTTCTTCCTAATCTCTGTCGAGAGCTTGGTCTTCCACCTCTCGCCGATCTCAGGGAAGTTCTGTGAGATACGGTCGATGGCACGAGCGGTCCAGTCGGAGGACTTGAGGCTCCGACGCTCACGAGCGGGGATGAAGATAGTATCGAAGATGATGAGATGGGTAATGACCTCTCCAGCCTTCTTCAGTTTGTCCGCGATCACGAGAGCGACGAGGCCTCCCATGGAGTAACCGGAGATGACATATGGACCGTGAGGTTGTACTCCCCTGATGAGAGAGATGTAATGATCGGCCATCTCCTCGATAGTCGTGAAACCGTCAACCAAGCCGAAGTACTTGTCACCGATAGCCCACATTTCGTTGGGCATGTAGGCACCTAGGCGCATGAAGGGGGTGGCCATACCAGTGATATCGTGGACGATGAACATGCGCGGATGGATGCCCTTCTTCTTGATAGGAAGGAACTCAATCAAAAAGTCATCTTCCGAGTCCTCAGCAGCCATAATTTGCCTCTGGTCTTGACCCATAGCGTCGATGATGACGTTGCTCAACTCGCGGATGGTTGGTCTACCGAAACCGTAAGCGAAAAAGTAATGAGAGATATTGAGAGCGGAGCAAACCTCAGATAGATGTTGTTGAGACCAATGTTGAGCTTGAAGCTTTCACCAACCGCAACGGCAGCCTGAACAGCGAGCAAAGAGTTCAAACCGACGGAGAAGAGATCGTGGGTGACTCCAAGTTGGCTTGGGTCAGTCTTCAAGATATCTGAGAAAACCTTGTGCAGGGTGACCTCGACGTCGGATTGAGGAAGACCGATATCGGCGTTAGTATCGTGGAACGGTACGAGATCCAACTCCTTGAGTTCTCTGCGGTTGATCTTTCCGCTGGTGGAAGTGGGCAGGACAGGGAGGTGGGCGATGAGGGATGGGTACATGAATCTCGGCAGGCGCTCTGAGATGTACATCTTGAGAGCCTCCTTCTCGTCGGTAACCTGGTCCTCGGCAACGGAAGACTTGAACTCGATGAAGGCAACGACAGCGGGAGCATCGTGGAAGGTTCGAATGAGGACTGCGGCACGTTGGATGGATTGGTACTTGTTGATGACATCTTCGATCTCTCCCAGCTCAATACGCTGGCCACGGAGCTTGATCTGACGATCCTTGCGGCCACAGTAAACGATGTTACCATCGGTGCGGTACATGGCAACATCACCAGTCCTGTAGAGGCGCTCTCCAGGGACGAAGGGGTTGGGAATGAATGATTCCTCGGTTTGCTCAGGCTGGTTGAGATATCCACGAGCGAGCTGGATGCCACCGACGAACAATTCTCCTTCGACACCGATAGGGGTAGGGCGCGAGTTCTCGTCAAGGATGTACAATCGGTTGTTTGGAAGGGGGCGACCAATGACACCGGTGAGGGAAACATCCGTGACGTGGGTGTGGACACAGTCGACGGAAGCCTCAGTGGGACCGTACATGTTCATGAACCTGACGCGTTTAGACCAATCCTCGATCAGCTTCTTGCCAAGAGCTTCACCGGCAACGACGACGGTCTCCAGGGTTGGGTAGTTATCGAGAGGGACCACGGCGAGAATACTTGGGGTGCAGTGGACGACGTTGATACGGAGGGATTTGACAGCCTTCCCGATATCACCAAGCACGAGCTCCTTGCGTCCAGTGACCAGAGTTGCGCCAGTGGAGAGGGTACCGAAGACGTCGGCGACAAATGGATCGAAGGTGTAGGCGAGAGAAGAGAGGACACGAGCACCCCTGCGATAGCCGTACGGCTGAGAGTTGTGGACCAAGTTGGCGATCGAACGATGCTCGATCATGACACCCTTTGGCTTGCCGGTACTTCCACTCGTAAACCTATACGAAATGTAAGTATTTCCGCAGAAATGTGCAAAGGCGAGGGACGAACATGACATAAGCGAGATTGGCGGGGGTGTGTCCAGGAACCTCAAAGTTGCTGCCGTCGAACTTGAGCAACCTCTTCTCGAAGGTGGCATCATCGATATACGCGACCTACGATGGAAGGTGAGACACTGTAGAATAGGATTTGATGAAACCACTCACGATAACCTTCGAAGCGAGAGCCTTGTCGAAATCACGGCGTTGCGAGTAGGTGGCGAGGAGGATCTTCGCGTTCGTGTCAACGATGAGCATCTCCTTTCGGAGGGTAGGATCGTCAGGGTCCAGAGGAAGGAAGGCCCCACCAGCCTTGAGGATAGCGAGGATAGCCAAGATCTGAGGAATACCACGTTCGAAGCAGATAGCAACAATGGTGTCAGGACCGACACCTTGTTGACTCAACATGCGAGCAAGGCGGTTGGCCTTGGAATTGAGCTGAGCGTAGGTAAGATACTGATCCTCGTATTCGATGGCTACGGCGGTGGGGGTCCTGGAAGCTTGAGCCTCAACAAGTTGGTGTAACTTGCGCTCGACCGGGTTGACAGGTCCAGAAGTCGACAAGTCCTTGATGAGGCGGGTGACCTCATCGTCGCTGATGGCGGAGATATCACCAATCTTCACATGCGGATCCTTTCCGAGGGTATCGACGAGACCAAGGTAGGCATCCAAGAACTGACGAGCGGTCTCCTCAGTGTAGAGGTAGTTGTCGAAACGGAGGATGACCTCGCCGGTCTTGTAGTGGACGGTGAGCAGGAACTCGTACTTCTCTTCGCCGTTGGGGAGGGAGAGAATTGAAGTGGCGGAGATATCGGAGGTGTTGAGCTGATTGACGATACGCATGTTGAGACCACCGGGAGCGAACAAGTGCTTGAAGTAGGAGCGGTCCTGAGAAGAAGACTTGGTCTGGGAGACGATGTCCTCATAGGTGACGTCGTCATTAGCGAGGTCGGTGACGAGATCGTAACGGAAGAGTTCCAAGTATTCAGCGAAGGTCATGTCGTCCTCGATGGTGGTGCGGATTGGGAGCATGTTGGCGAAGAAACCGACGACTTCTTGAAGCTGAGCCATTGAACGCTGGGTGACGGCAGTGCCAACGACGAAGGAGTTCTGAGCAGAGTACTTGTAGAGGAGCAAGTTGTAGACGGCGAAGAAGGCGGCGAAGGGCGTGGCGGAGGTGGTGGCAACGTAGTCGTTGTACCACTTGAGACCCTTGGGATCAATTTGTCCTTCAATCTGCGTGATCGGGCTCTGCTCGACTTCAGAAGGTTTGGCGAGGGTCAAGATGAGTGGCTGGACCCCCTGTAACTTCTGACTCCAGTATTTGATCTGTTCATCACGGAGTTCAGCGCGACGATCGGCGGTGCGGAGCAACCAGTCACTGAAATCGGAGTAGTGAAGCTGAACTGGTGGAAGGCTGTCGATGCCGTGAACGTAGAGCTGGAATAACTCGTAGAAGAAGACACCAAGAGACGTCTCATCGGTCATAATGTGGTGGACAGTGATGTTGAAAGCATAACCTTCGCCGCCCAACTTGTACATGACCGAGGAGATGAGGGGGAGCTTATCGAGGCTGAAGTTGGGGCTCATATTGTTAGTCACCGACATATCGTACGCCTTCTTGTATGGGTTGGGCTCCTCGCTGAGATCGACGATAGAGGTGTTGTGGACGTGAACCGAGGGGTGGATGGTCTGCATGAGTTTACCCTTCTGCTCATCCCAATGGAAAGTGGTCCTGAAGGAGCCGTGGCGGTTGACAGTCTCCTCGAAGGCTTTGGTCATCCTCTCGAGATCGATGGGGATCTTCGAGTTGATGCTGACGAAGTAACCCTCGTGGGTATCCCACTGAGTAGCACCGAAGCGCTTCATAGCGGAATCCACGATGGCGACGTTCCTCCTCTTGGAGTTGTCGTGCTCGAGCTGAGCCAACCAGATTCGGTATTGGTGGGGGGATGCGTCGGTGGTGTATGGTTCGTCGTAGGCCAAACGGTCAATGAGGGTGGGCACAAGTGGCTCTCCGTACTTGCCGGACCCGTCATCAAGAGCGGTGGACGAAGCGGCCCCTGCGTCGCTGCTGCGGGATTTGGCGACGATGTCGTCGAGAATACCAATCGTCATGGAGCCCAAGAGCTCGATCTGGCTGACGTTGATGCCAAAGGTACTCTTGAGCTGGGAGCTGAATCGGGTGGCTGTACGGTTGATGTAAGCAAAGTGCACGGAAAGCGATGATAAGTAACGTACCAGCCAAGGAGTCGAGACCATAGGAGGTGATCAGAGCGTTGTCGGAAATCTGGTCCACTGCGAGACCGAGGAGACCAGACAGCAAGGTCGCAGGGGACTCGCCACCCTCGTCCTTGGAGGCACCATCTGCAGCCAGGAGCTGAGGTGGGAGCAAGTGCCAGAACAAGAGGGGATCGCAAGTATCGAAGACCTCCGGGCAGTCCTTGTGGTTGAGGAGGGGCAAGTAGTGGGGAATCTTGCGGATAATGGAGTCTCCGATGAACTCGCAAACCTGGGGAGTGGTCATTCCGACCTTGCTGAGCTTTCCGGTATTGGCACCACCCTTGGTTGACTGGACAAGGCGCTTGAAGATACCCGAGTCGGTGATGGGAGGGAAGGACATCGAGATGGTGTTGGGCAGCCTCTCTGCGATCTTATCGAGGTAGCTGTTGAGATACCGAATTAGAGATGAAGAATGTGGGAGGAAAATGAAAAAACGTACAGCTGAGCGGCGAGGTACGGAGATTGACCGGCATTACCGAAGACGGTTCCAATGGTCGAGAAGAGGAGGTTGAAGTCGACCTTGGTCAAGTCGACGAGGTCAAGGATGACGTTCAACGCGGCGACCTTGGACTGATACACATCGTCGAAGTGCTGCTGTGTAAGGTTGGCGAAGGAGGAATCCCTCAAAACGACTGTCATCAGCATGATACCGCCGAGAGGTCCGACAGCCTCAGACTCCTTGAGAAGCCTAGCCATATCTTCCTTGCTTAAAGCGTCGACCGAGAGCGCCTTCGCGTCACCGCCCTTGTTGTTGATGTCACGGAGGTACAGCTTGTCGACTGGAGACAGAGCCTTGCGACCACGACGGGAGGTAAGGTAGATGTGTCGGGCTCCGTGGTTGAACATCCAAACAGTGATCCCAATACCGAACTCACTACATCCGCCAATCAACAGGTAGACCTTTCGTGGATCGAACAATTGACCAGCTGGGTCGACGCGGACGCTCCCTGGCCGAGTTGTCTTGATGACGAGAACTTGCCCGGAGTTGATGTTTTCGACAGGGCGAGCGAGGTCGGAGAACGAGACGGTGACGGGGGAAAGTTTGAAAGGCGTTGTGGAGTGTGCGCTGAGGATGGCACCGAGGAAGGAAGACAGCTTGGTCGGGTACCCCTTGATCAAAGAGACAATGTCAACGATACGAGCTGAAGGAACACCAGCAGGGAGTTTGACTGGTTCAGCAGAGTGTTTATAGTGGACATAGAAGCCGAACGTAGACAGAAGATCCTCGACGATGGCGAGGTCGGAGCTTCCACTGGTGTTGAAGATGATGTCGAAAGATTCGAGACCAGAACCCTTGAGCCAAGACCTTGCAGATGCGAGAGCGGTGGTGGGGGAGGCGTTCACACCGATGGACTTGACATTAATGTCGAACTCCGCAGAGAGAGCCTTGGCCTCAGCCGTGGAAGGGACGGTGTAAAAGGCGGGTCCACCCAATGCCTGGACGATTTGGACGGCAGCGCGGCCAACGCCTATGATGATGGGTTGAGTACCCACGCGTATGAAACTAAACAAGAAAACTTACGAGAGAGGGCGTCGTGAACCAAGACGACCGAGTTCTTCTCAATCCTCCCGAGCTCGACGAGACCGGTCCAAGCGGGGAGAACCGAAGTTGGCAAAGAGACAGCGTCGGCAAGAGAGACCGAATCGATGAGGGGGGTAATGCTAGCCTTGTCGACGACAACTGTGTCAATGAGTTTCTGGTAGGAGTACCCGAGGATCCTCTGTCCATCAGCAGTTCCGACGAAGGCAGTCAGAGGAGTCTCGGCCTCGAGGTCGGTGAGACCGAAAGCCTCAACAGCAACCTCAATTTCTCCGGGACCAGCAGGTGAAGGATAGGCAGCAGAAACCGAACGGTGGCCGTGAGCATTCCCCGAGTATCCAACACTCTTGATCTCTGCGGGCTTGACACTTGGGGATCCCTGGACAGCACGGCGGACCAAAACTTCGCCAGCGCCGGTAACCTTGAGATGGTCTTCGAGGATTTTGGGGTTTTGGCGGATAGTGTGGATCCACCCCTCACGCTCTTCATCAGACAAGGTGGTGTCTTCGAAGAGGACGGAGTGCACGGTGAACTGCGCCTCCTCGGCAATGAGACCAGCGGCAACACCCAAAGCACCGATACCAGCGGCATCGTCGTTCCCAACGATCCACAACTCTCCTTCCGTGGGCATCGCCTTGACCTTTTCGACGAGCTCGCCCTCGTTTCCGTGGAGGAAGTGGTGGACACCGACGTTGGTAGTGAGGTCCTCAGGAAGGGCGGAGGCGGGAGTGAAGTTCCTGGCAATGATGACGGTCTGACCAGCGGGGAGTTGTTGGACTTGAACATCCTGGGCAGAGAGAGCCTCGAGTTTAGAGGTGAACTCCTGGACGGTGAGGGACGAGAATCCTTCCTCCTCAGAGGGGGCGCCTCCGACTAAAAAAGAAAATACACGTGAGCGAAGTGGAATTAAGGGATAAACGGGGAGACAAACAGTGGACGAGGAAGATGGCGGCACCAGAGGGTGCGAGGAGTTGCGGGATGAGGTCGAGGTTGGCGGGAGTCTTGGCAATGTCGAGGTTGGCGAGGATCACGTCGACGGTAGCAGTGCGGATTGAGACGCTTTGTGAAGAGAAGGTGGCAGTATCGATGATAGTCGAGCGACCATGGGGGTAGCGGAGAGCGTTAACCTTGACGTCAGCCGACTCTCCATCGACGCCAGCAGCGAAGTAATCGACAGAGAACCTGTGGGTAGCCAAGAGACTCGACAGCTTTGCATCAACAGCGCGGGCAATTGAATCAGTGGGGTCGAGGTCGAGAATTCGAGAGACGAAGCGGTTGGTCCGAGTCCTCGCGTTGACGAGGAGGCTCTCGAGGACTTCAGCCAAGTAGCTGTGTCCACCGTGGGCTCCGGTTGGTGGAAGGGTGTAGTCAGGGGTGACGAAAGCCTTGGGTTGCCAGGTGGTTACGATCCGCTGGTGCATGGTGTAGTCGGTGATAGGGACTGGCTCGGGCTCGGGAGCGAGGGCAATCTCGAACTCGTCGATGGTGAAGAAAACTCGTCCAGAAGCGTCTGAGATAACGTAGTCGGAGACGAACGGCCCCTTGGCGCCCCAAACTTTGGGCTTATATAGGACGTAGATGCCATTCTTCAAGTGCTCCTCCGCCGAAAGGGAATCGACGGGATCCCAGCGAGTGAGCCTCTTCATCGATACAGGGAGGAAAGTGCCGTTGAAGTCAAAGGTCTTGTTGGTCATGTTCATGAACATGCAGAGACCAATCTGGGTGATCGAGTCGAGGATACCGGGGTGGATGCAGTAACCGGAACCGTAGACATCGGGAGTGCCCTCTGGGATCTCTAGACGGGCGACGTATGCCTTTCCAGCCCAGCACTCGGGGTAGGGAACGGCGTGGAGCTCCTTGGTGTAGTTGCGGAAGTGGTCGACGTAGCCGTAGCTGGATGGGATGTTGTTGTAGAACTCATCGCCAGTCATACTCACGAGAGAGGAGTCGAGGAGAGACTCAACGTCGAGGGATGGCAGGTTCTCGGGATCGTAGTCGGGGTTATTGCGCTTGAAGTAACCGCTGGCGTAGACAGTCTCGAGGAGGGGTTTTCCATCAACGTACTTGCTATTGGTAGAACCGCGGAATTCCCAGTGGTCGCCGTTGATGATGACACCGGCGTGGCCGGGAATTGAATCGTGTCCGTTAAGGACGAATGGTTTGAGGACCTTCATGTTCTCAACGATGAAAGCGCCATTCTCAAGAATGGCCTCGGTGTATCTGCGGGCAAAGGTCAATACAAGATCGCGCCCTTTAGAAAGAGACAGACATACCCGGCTCCAGGATACAATACGGCTCCCATGACGACATGTCCAGTGAGATCGGGATGAGTATCCACACTGATACGGAAATGGTCTTGGGATAAGGGGCGCGGACGTTCACGGAGTCTGAGTGAAGCAGCGGCGCCATCCTCGGCCCAGCAGGAGGTCTTCGAGTAGGGGTAGGCAGGGAGGGGAACCTTGACGAAGTCGACGATCCCGTCGGTGCGACCGGAGAGCTTATTGACGTCGATGTGTTTGTATCCGGTCATCAACAAGTTGCCGATACCCTCGAGGAACTGGAAGTGTTCGCCAGTGTTCTGGGCAGGAACCTTGGGGTTGGGACGGCGGATAAGGGAGATCGGGTTGCCGCCAATTTCCTCAATGTAAGACTTCAAGACGGGGTGAGGGGCGATTTCCAAGAAGGACACGTTTTCAGTCCCGAGTTCCTGCACGATCTTGTTAAGAGCGGTACCGAAGAGCACTGGTTGGCGAATGTTATCCCAGCAGTATTGGACGTCTAGATCCCGCTCGAGCCATTTACCGTCGACGGTGGACATGACCTTAGCAGTAGGCTCGTGGGTGGCGGTAAGGGCACCCTTGACGAAGTCCTTGAAGACACTCTCCTGAGCCTCCATGAGAGGGGTGTGGAAGGCGCATGTAACGCGAAGCTTGGCAGCGAAGACCTTGTCGGCGGGGTCAGCAGCAACCTCAACCATAAGATCGATGAGTTCGTGTTGGCCGGCGATGGTGACAGCTTTGGGAGAGTTGATACCAGCGATCCAGAGGCCACTGTCGGCTCCAGCACGGGCGAAGACTTTCTTGATCATGAGTTTCGCCTTCTGGACGCCGACACCCAAAGCAACCATTCCGCCGTTGCCCTCAGCCTGGGTCATGGCAGCAGCACGACCGACGGCAATACCGACAGCGGTCTCACGATCGTAGTGGCCAGAAGCATAGCCCATAGCGATCTCACCGATAGAGTGACCAATGACGTAATCGTATTCAATTCCGAGAGACTTGAGAAGGTCGGTAAGGGCGATTTGGATGAAGACGAGGGAAAGGACCACATCAGCGACAGGCCAAACACCGTTAGCGGCGAGGGTTGCTTGCTTTCCAGGGATGAAAAGACCGGAGCGCTCAACGAAGGAAGGTTGACTGTACTTCTTGACTAGGATCTCGTCGTTGGCCTTGATAGCATCGAGGAAGGCGGGGGAAGCTTCAGAGAGTTGGCGACCCATGAAAATGTGCTGGGGGCCCTGTCCGGCGAAGACCAAACACAACTTAGGTTTAGCAGAAACGAGAGCGGCCTTCGACCATTTGAGATCGGGGGTAAGAGCGGGACCGACGGCGAACGAACGGTAGGGAGAAGCGCGGGCCTGACGAGTAAGCTCACGGGAGAGAGAACGAAGGGACCGAGGCTCATCCAAGCCCTTGAAGTGAGAAGTGAGAGCGCTCTGCCAGCGGCCGAGTGAGCCCTCGGTGAGAGTACCAATGGCGAACAAGTAGAGCGGAGTAGTGTTGGTCTTGGGCTCACGAATGAGAGCAGCAGCAGCTTCGACTTCCGCGGCGGTTTCAAACGATTCGACAACGATGTGGGCATTGGCACCACCGACACCGTAAGTAGAGATGGAGGCCACGAATTTGCCATCGGGAGCAGCCAGGTTGGGGGTGATCTTCTCGAGTTCCGTCTGGACCCTCATCATCCCACCAACAAAATCGATCTTGGGGTTGGGCTTGTTAAAGCGGATGTTGGGGACGATTTCCTTGTTGTGAAGCATCAGGGAGACCTTGATCAAGCTGGCCATGAAGGAGCATCCTTCGGCGTGGCCCATGTTACCCTTGACTGAGCCAACCCTGAGGGTCTTCTTTGGATCACGGCCCTTCGAGAAGACTCTTCCGGCGCCGTTGACCTCAATAGGATCGCCAACCAGGGTACCAGTGGCGTGGAGTTCGGCGTAGAAGGCGTCAGCGGGGTTCCGCTGGGCACGGGCGTAGGCGGCACGGATCGTTAACCCTTGAGCTTCACCCTCGGGCATCGTGAGGGACTTGCCCTTTCCGTTGGCGTTAATGGCACTACCGGTGACCACGGAATAGATGTGGTCGCCATCCTTCAAAGCGAGATCTAAACGCTTGATGAGAACAGCAGCGAAACCCTCGGCACGAGCGTAACCATCGGCGGCGGCATCGAAAGATTTGGAAGAGCCAGTTGGGGACAAGACACCGAGTTTGGAGAAGGAAACGGTATGAAGGGGGTTGACCATGGTGCTCGCGCCAAGAACGAGTGCCTGGTCAATTTCTCCGAGGCGAATCGCGGATCCGGCCAAATGCATGGCGTAGCCCGAAGCGGAACAAGCTGGATCACGAATGAGAATATGTTTCAGGACGTAGGTGATCGGCGCGCGTACCGGTATCAAGAACGAAGGAGGGACCCTTCAAGTCGAAGGTGAAGGAGATTCGGTTAGCACGGATGGCGATACACTTTCCGACGCCATTATGGTTGTCGATTTCGTAACGGTCATCTTGCAACTCGGCGGTTGAGGTGAGGAGTTGACCAAGGTAAACACCGGTGTTAGACCCACGGTAGTCGACCCCAGAGTCAACCAAAGCCTAGAACCGCACGTCAGCACCCGGTAAGTGAATAACTGGATGGTTGCGCACCTGATGGGCCGCCTCGAGCGTCAGGCGGAGAGACGGGTCAAGATATTGGGCCTCCTTCTGGCTGATGCCGAACTCCAGTGGATCGAACAGGTCAACATTTGAGACAAAACCACCGAGTGTTGACGCGTATTTTCCGGGCTCGGTCTTCGATCCTAAAACCTTATTTTAAGCGCAGGTCCTTCGGAGGATCACATGATTTCTTACCGTGCCATTCTGCATGATTCCATCGTTCAGGTGGGGGTGGTATCATACCATCGCCCTAGCAAAGAGTTAGATGGTTGTCTTGGATGAGGGTCTCTAGCGGGCACACCTTGTTTCGAAGGAACTCATAGTACAAGTCCTTGGTATCGGAATTTCCAGGAAACTTGCACCCGATACCGATGATAGCGAGGGGGATTTCAGCGGACATTTTTAGCGATGGATGGAGGAGTCGTTGGGTTGTGGACTGTCGTGGTGGCGGGGGGAGGAGGAGGGTATGGATTTGGGGAGGGATTTAGGGATAACTTATTGGATAGGTCGTCGCAAGAGAATACAGATAAATAAAATGGTCGTCGTCGCAAGGGCTGTAGGGTCTTCCAGATATTAGTCGCAAGTCTTCTCGTCAGCGAAAGAGAGAAGAGACAACACGCAAAACTCGTAAAGTGAGTGGCGACGAGATTGGGCAAATCGCGCTATTATAGGTGAACCACCCCCACCACAGATCTGTGATCATCACGGGGGGATTCCGCGATGACCAGACTAAAGTGAGTTGGTCGTGCCCGCCGTGGGTGGAACGCCGGCGCCCATCAGCAATTTGGCCGCGTTCTCCCCTGAAAGCCGAAACCAATTCAGTGGACAGCCATCTAACATAGCGACACTGTCCCAATATGTTTCGGCGTACCGCCTTGGACGGCCCACGTAAAACCGAACATAACGTCACAGCTTGCGGAGGGATAGCTCACCTCGGATGGCTACAGTCGGCAGGTAGGGTCGGGGCTAGTATCGTCGGTCAGTGATCGCTCGTCGCAGACACAACTCGGGTGGGTGGGAGGAATAACGGACCGGAGGTTTTTTTCCAGAGCGTTCCGTCTAATGGGGTGGAGGTTGGGCACGCCCTCTCTGTCAGCAGACTAGAATCCCGCGTTTGCCACCCAATCCACTTGAAACCCGACTGACAGAGTGGGGGTCTCCTGGAGGGCTGATCGCAACCAATGATACCCTCCGAATGGAAGACACGACGATGCGATTAAACAGGGATCATACGGAGACTGAAACCTAACGTCGTTTTGGAGCTGGTGTTTCACGATTGAAGCTTTCGGCGCCCTGAACCTTGAAGAATCCCGTCGTGAATGGTGGGGGGAATCCCGGAGGTCACGGGGGCCCGCCTACTGCTTGCCAAATTCATCAGCACGTCTGTGCTTAGCACTGATGGGCTGTGTCAAGTCCCTGTTCCATCCGTCCCCGCACCCATCCACCCGCTGCGTCTCGTCCTAATCCGAACGGGAGCTTTCTTCTCGTCGACGGACACAACCAACGGATCTGAACTGACGGATACCTCGGGCACCTTCTTCTGGGTGCCTGATCTTGTCTGGGAGCAGCCGGATATGATCCCTGGGTGGAAATCAGCAATTACCACCTGTGTGATCACCTCCTCTGCCTGCATAATGATGATCGCCCGTTGGAGACCATCGTGAGGCACTCCACCCATCAACGAGAATATAGTTCCGGCGCTGGCGCCATGATCTCCCCGACACTGTTGTTGGGGTGATCGCGTTTGAGGCTCATCAATCCAGGGCGAATTCGCCCACTATCTTCCCCGAAAGCCGCCAAGCCTACTCTACGGTGTTTCCAAAAACGGTGCGGCCTCGCGCGCTCCCCGGCCCAGGCGGGATCCCGCTAGGAACCATACATAGCCATCCCCCAATGGTGCAGTGGAGCCGTTTGTCATCACGACGGGGTGTGCGTTTCCTGTCGGGGTTTGATACTTACCATCATTTCGGTTCCATACAGCAGGGCGCACCTAAGTCTACAGTGAAACCCACGGAGCTCAGTGGTGGACGACCCTCATTCATTGCAGTCGCACTCGTTGATTGTGGGGCCGCACCGGATTTTATCCGGATTGGCCTCCGTTGATCCAACCTCAATTCAACCGGGCGAGGCACATGAGGATTTCGATCAAACCAACTGAGAGTTCAAACAGGCCCCTGCGCTCCGATGAGGGGGAACCTCCCCGAAGCCAAGTTTCGACCCTTAATCCGCTTTCTGTGTCCTGAAACAGTCTTGAGGACTGGCGCCCTGTGTGGCCCTGGAGAATATCCCTTCCACGCGGTATATAAAGCCAGGCGCAGCAACGCGTCGAGCCCCCCCACCCGCCTACGGCCAAAGTCCCGTCTGACATTCTCCATGTATGAAGAACCCCCCCCTTTACATACTTCAATCTTCCCGTGCCTCCGGGGCGTTCGTGGTTCTTGTTGCTGGAAAACGCTGGCGATCGATGGGCCACTCGGGTCGGCGGGGACATCCTTCAGGCACCCCGGTTTGTCCATGGATTGAGTACCAGGTGGTACACACTTATGGGGAGACATTCCTCGCTTGAAACCATGATCAATATAAACGCGGGCACTATTGGTCCTACTGTGTTACAGTTTTGAATCCGCCAACGAACACGAAGCAACCCGAAAGCTGGCGTCATCCATCCAAACGCCCATTAGATTTTCCCAGGATGTCTAAGCGAGCCTGTCCCGTGCACGGGCGGAGCCACGACGGGATCGAGAGCGCCCCCTTTGCGTTACCGCTGCCGCCGCTGCAGAGTGACGCTTGACTCAGGGTTGAGGCGACGCGCGAAATATTACAACGACGATCCCTCCGTTTCCAGCACAGCTTCATGACATTCCACAGGTCGTCCGTGGGTCCAAGATCTGAACCACCCTCCGGCCGGCGTGGGTGATCGCCAGATTTCACCAGTAGGATTACGGCTTCGTTCCGAAGGCCTTGGAATGGGAACGATCCGGAGAGTACCTGTCATGGAGCATGAGTTACGTAATCGAGAGCGTTTGGGTGGTCGGGTCCGGAGGATTGAGATGAAGAGGGACCCACTTCAAACATCACCATCCCAAAAGCGTAAACGTCCGTTTCCTTCGTGCGACGTGCACTTTCTAAGCCGAACTCCCCTGGGAAGAGTAATTCTGGGGCATGCCAACGGACTGAGAAAAGGTCGCATTCTAAAGCAGGGACGCCAGCGTCCGCTCCCGACTCTGGGAGGAAGGACGCCGAATGAAAATTTGCAAGCACAGCGGAGCGACCATTGTTCACGAGAATGTTAGACTAGGAAGGTATATCAGGTGCGGGTGAAGATTTGGGAGACGACGGCCGTACAGCTTTCAGGTCACCGTGGATGCAGCCGAGGCGATGCATGTATTCCAAACCCTGGGAGGCATCGAACAACTGGATGTTCCGTGAGATTGACTAGAGTGCATACCAAAGGACAACTTACCAATTTTGGCCTTGGGGCGTCTGGGGCACACGCGAGAAACTCCCTCAAACTTCCGTGTTCCATCAATTCCGAGATGGTGGAGAGCGACGAAATGGATGCGTCTACACCGAGGAGAGATAACACATTCGGGTGGTTGAGGTTCTTCCAGGTAACAACTTCTTTGTAGGCAATCTGACAAGATCATAAGCGTAAGATGAGACTTGGTTCAGTGGGCGTTCAACGTTACCTCTCGCGAGATGTCCGGGGGTCCCGCAGAGTTGTATGGGACGGATTTGACAATTACTACAAGCTGATCCAGGGTACCACGTAGCACGTCCGCGCCCCCAACACGGAGGCTAGACTGGTGGTCAACGACGAGGCGGCCAGTCAGGAAGTATCTCGAAGGCAGCATCCCGTGGGTGGCGCAGATACCCGGAAGGGCGAGTAAGCACTCCCTCCACAAAGCGGAGTGACAGAGGGGGGAAGTCAACGCCTACGTTGTCTCAAGACTTTATGCAGAGCAGGAAAGATGTCACGCACTTCATCCAATACCTCCACCACAGGAATGAGCGATTCCTTCCCACTGCTTCCCGCTGCGGTGCTGCGAATGCAACCGCCCTCTACTTCGGCCGTACCTGCAAGTATACCCTCTACGCGTGAGTGAAGGTGGTGATCCATCGGTTGACGTGTGCGGCGGCAGGGAAGGAACGAGATCCTTGCGGTGACTGTCACTTTTGAGGGAGCCTGATACACCGCAGGTTATTACCTCACAGTGCTTTATGGTTTATGCCATTTTTTGAACCCCAAATCCACGAGCGAGACCGAAGAAATTAACTTCGTAATCCTCCGCTTCGGTGAGTGCCTGTCAATAATGGTGGGTTAATGTCACTTGTCTCCCTGTGACAAAACATATGAGATTGCCCGGATGCAATGGTAAATGCCCCCTATCCTGACAGTCCATTCGGAACCAAATGCGGAGGCCACCGCAACGGTTCCTATAATTCCAACGTAAACGCCAGGTAGAGGTTATACCCGCCATGTTTTACTTGCCGCCAATGGCTAGACCACTCCAAACGTCGGAGCATCAGGATTGGTCAAAGCGTTTTACGCGGGCCCAGCCGCCCAGGTCGGAGAAAAAGCGGTTGATGGCGGAAGGAAATGGCAAGGTTAACGTTAAACCTTACTTGATGTGGATGGGGTAGCCGCCGGTGATATCAGGAACGCTCCGATTGAGCTTCAAGTTTTCGATCTTTTTGAAAGAAAAGATGAAGGAGAGAGAAAGGTACGTACTCGTCAAAGTTGTATAATCAAAGCGGGGGGCCGGAAGGACCCTTCAGTACGTTTTTCATGCTTTTGAATTAATTAGATGGTGATCACCCGCCGAGGACCTGGGGGAGTGGGCGTCAAGCGTTTTGCAGTTTAGCTAACGGATGGACCTCCTGTTGATTTTTTATTTCGTCGTGATGCCGACTGTCAACTGAGCATCCCAGCGCTCGAATTGCCACCTGACTTGGATTCGATTGCTGCCCTACACAGACGACTGTGGTACCGACAGCCGAGATTCACGCTGTCGGCGGACAAAGTGGTTGGGGTCTGTAAACCTTCCTTTTATGTCCCCGGACACCTCTCCGTAAGCGGTCGGTCATGGATGGTCAGTCACTAATTGAAGGGTCCCATCCCTTTTGCCGAAGTTGAAGTTTCTACTATTCTGCACAGTTTCCCGTGGGATGTTCTACTACCGCATGGGGTTGGTTTCTGCCCCATGACCTGCATTTTCAACATCTGTGTGGACCGTGGTACGCGAAGGGCCGCAATTAATAACTTGTGGAAATACGGACTGGTTGAATGTGTGGAATTTCCGCTGCGATCACACTTCCGACGTGACAGCCTCCGACCCCACCAACTCCAGCCTGTTCGTAAGTCTGTATTTGTGTGTAAACAGATATTCAAGGAAGGCGGAGACTCCAAACGCCCATGCCATCAAGTTATTGACAGCGCGGACCTCGGCTACTGACACCCTTCTGCTGGATGGAGGGGGAAGCATCTAGTCGGTTGTATCCCAACCCAGAATGGGACCCCGGATACACCATACAAAACCCTTCCAAAAAACCCTTCATAAGGAATGAACTCCATCAGGAAACTAACCCATTCGCCCACCCGGCAAAAGGGAGACCAATCACGTCAAAAACCCCTCCAGAACAATTCTATTGAAAAAAAAAACCACCTTGATCAACCCACTTGGTCGAGAGGGTTTTTGCGACAACCTGGTATTAACATTTCCCCGCTTCTCATCATCGTCCGACATCGGTTAGTGGGACCCAGATGACTCGAGAACGAGACGCAACAGCGCCAGCAAGCGTAACATGACAGGTACAATGTGTGTGGAAAACCTAACAGCAACTGAGCGGGGAGGAGTGAGCCCAAAAAACCGGACGAAGGGTTTGGATATAATTGCACCTTAGAGGACAGTTGGAGGCAAACAAACGAAAGGAACCCGGATTCCGAGAACGGTCAACGCCAGCGATTAGGGGAGCGAGCGCTGCGTCATTCGTCATTCTAACCAGCGCCACCCACACTCAACGTCCGGCACAAAAAGACCACACTTGATCCTCTCAGGGAGTTCGACGCGAAAATTTGAAGCTATCGTGGGGGTCGCGTTGTAATGGTTGCCGCACAATCGTGCTCTGCGGTGAATGGGTGGGAGAGAGCAAACGCTCCCCAAAGGGGACATCGTCAAACCGGACCGTGGGCGCCAAACCATGGCATACAAAATGGATTGACAGCGATCGACCGGCTCGGACCGAACTTCCCGATCGACAACGGAACCAAATCAAGCCACACACGGTGACACACCAGCCGACTCCCCCGGCAGAGGGAGATGGATCAAGTTATTATCTGGAGGTGGCTTTTCAGCGGCTTGCGAAACGGAGGCCGCTATTGAAAACACATACGTTTTTTTGTTTCCACAACTAGGCGGAGATCTGGGATCTTCTGTGAGCGGCGTTTCTCGCGGCTCCGAGTCCCCTCGCCTATCGTCCCGCGTCTAACTCCGCCCGCAATATATCTTTGCCTAGAGCACCCTTGATCGCTTGATCGGCCGAACGTAAGCGCTTATTGGAGAACCCAGTGGTAGATTCGAAAATCCATGTCGGCGTGCGTCGCGGTGTACACAAAACCTATTCTGCCTGTTCAAAAAGCGAATTACCCGCTATAATTTGAGGCGCCTAAGTCGACGCCCACAAAGTTCGCTTCAGGTTCGGTTCGAGCAGCCGAGGTTTTCGGGTTTGCCTGCCGTGGATCGGTTCGACCCGAACTTCGAGAATATGGCCGGAAGTATCGACAAGCCCATTCGGCCGTGTAACCATGATTGATCGGTTCGTTC
>Ga0307509_10004760_pt1 | contig 19346 bp, 27 predicted proteins | sample 10_EM_MG_FD_202245 | JGI IMG/M metagenome (GOLD analysis project Ga0307509, IMG submission 202245) | Populus trichocarpa ectomycorrhiza microbial communities from riparian zone in the Pacific Northwest, United States - 10_EM | ecosystem: Host-associated > Plants > Roots > Unclassified | place...
CAAAGAGCTGATATTGAGGAGGTGTCACTTTGCCTGCCTGTCCTGCTAGCTAGCTCACTCGAAGTTTGTCTTTGAGTTAGTTTTGGTTAGTTTCACAGTCACTTACGCAGCAAGCACTTCAGCGGCGCGGGATGGGATCGGGATACGGGACGGGACGGGAGTTCGGAAAGGAACTAGACGAGAAGAGAGGACCTGTTGCCAAGGTATTACACTTGGCCCGCGAGTATCGCAGTCCTAACTGGGATTGGGAGTTAAGTGCGGGAGAGCTTAATGGACGGGAAATGGAAGCAAGAAGATTAACTTGATATTCTGACTGCCGACCCACTTCGGGGCGCCCCGCAGTATTTAACTAACTAATACAATGGGACCATGTACAATAGAAGCGCGGGATAATGGAACATGTAATGAACAATGGGAAAGAACGGAACAATAATGTAACAGGAAGCAGAGAAGCGTACCGAGAGTTTGGCCCACGGAGCGGGAGTGGATTGAGTTGCGGGCCAGAGCAATGATGTAACGGTACGTTACAAAAGCTATGCATATATCTGGACTTTTAGAATATTTGCTTTCCATAAAAAAGATGTATGATTTGAGTTCTTGTCCTGGATCTTTAGAGGTCTTTACTCTCCCCCCTTATTCCACATGGAATCCACCTGGAATATGCCTTATTCCACGTGGAATCCATGTGGAATCCACCACTTCATATGGAATATGTTTTGGCTGAGATCCCACTCATTTTGGGATCTCCATTCCACCTGGATTCCATATGGAATGGTGATGGAATGGCCAAATTCCACATGGATTGATGGAATGTCCATGTGGATACTATTCCATGTGGATTCCATGGAATGATGATGGAATGGCCAAATTCCACATGGAATATATGGAATTATTTTATTCATAATTATTAAAAAGAAGTATATAAATATAGGGTCATCAACCCAATTATGCATTTTGGTCAGCACACTGGGTCAGGTCATGTGACTGTTTCACACACCAACTTCACAGCCATCAATCACTCTCACTCACCATCACCCCCACCTCTAAGGCTCTACCGCCACCTACGACGCGGAACAGCACCACCAGGGCGCTCCCTCGCCACCTAGGGATAAGGAACAATAAGACAAAGGAAAGCAACTTGAAGGGGACAATGGAGGGGCTGGAAATATGGTATGTTACAGGGGACAGTAAAGTACTGGATCTTTACTTCTATAAAAAAGAACAATATTTGGGGTCCTTGTCCTGGATCTTTGCATTCTGTGATAAAGATCAATATTTTGACTCATCGTCCTGCATCTTTGCTTTCTATGATAAAGATCAATGTTTTGATTTCTTATTCTGAATCTTTGCTTTCCATGATAAAGATCAATGTATAATTTGAGTTCTTATTCTGGATCTTTACTTCTATAAAGAAGAACAATATTTCCAGTCCTTGTCCTGGATCTTTGCTTTCTATGAAAATGATCAATATTTTGACTCATTGTCCTGAATCTTTGCTTTCTATGATAAAGATCAATGTTTTAATTTCTTATCCTGAATCTTTGCTTTCTATGATAAGAATCAATGTTCAGCCTATCAAATCTCTCAAACATATGTTTGTGCAACATATGTTTAATACAACTTATGTTGATATAATGGGCAATTAATATTGTAGTATCAAACATATGTTTAGTACAATTTATATTGATATTAATATTGTAGCATCAAACATATGTTCATACAACATATGTTGATATGATGGGCAATTAATATTGAAGTATCAAACATGTATTTGTACAACATAACTTTAGTATAACTCAAGTTAATATAATTTGTTAAACTTATGTTTGTGCAACATATGTTTATGAGCAACAAAATGAGTTTTATATATATTGCTTGGAGGCATAGCTAGTGCTTGGAAGTCCAGTCTCAAGACTGCCAAAAGACTAAGACTGGACCAGCAGTCTCTATACTGCCATTATTTTTGAGATATCTATCCGATCATGCAGTTTATTGATATAATAACAACACAAGCCAGTAATATCTTCTGCAATGACATTTCAAGAATATTACATTTATATTATAAAGTAACTTCAGCTTACAAGAGCTGCTAGTTTCTATGGTGCTGAAATTACTATAAATGTTATTATTTAAGGAACTCATAAGTAGAACATCAAAAATATTATATAGACATAGAATCATGTAATTTAGAGCCTCTTTTGCAACTGTATTATCACCCTGATGTTATGAATGTTTTATAGATGATACACATCTGTTGTACTCATCAGCATTGCTTCTTTTCCAAAATAATGCCAGATGGATACAAAATTTGATAATACAATTAGTAGTAGTGTATGTATTATCATCACCAAAATTTGGAATAGTGAGCCATAATATATTGCATGTTGGAAATAATGGGACGACGAAGGCAAACGCGAGAGCAAAGGAGCATGTTATGATGGTGGGAGCAAACAAGTAAGGAATAACTACAAAATAGTATAGTATATAAATAGAAAATGAACCAAATAAACAATTACTAAATATGGCATCAACACACTAAGCGAGTCATACTACGAAATTCCAACATACCCTCTCGAGTGCAAGTGGGTTGACAGAGAAAATATTAACAAAATAAAAAACATTGATAAAAAGAGAAGAGGGATACCCCCTCAAACAAAAGACCATGAACCATGACTCTCCCATGTCCATCTACCATTCAATACCACGATCGGGCAAAGTTGCCACTGCAGCATTGTCCCGTTTTGGTGCTTCAGCTTCTTCTTTGCATTCATTCTGATAGTGCCCCTTCTTCTGACATTTGAAGCATGTGATGTCCTTGCAGTCCTTGCGAGGCTTTGGGTCGGCGTGATATGCAACGTTCTCAGAACCTTTCTGGCCACGTACCCCCTGCTTCATTGTGAGCTGTCGAGCTTCTTCATTCATGCAATGATGAACAACGAAATCGAAATCCTTATTGTTGGTATGGGAGTCGAGGGAAATGATAAGTGACGAATATGAAGGAGGAAGTGAGTGTGTCAGATGGTTTGTCGCCAAGCCCAACCAAGCAGTCGGCGATCTCTCGCATGACACTGGCATGCTCCTGGATCGAAATCTCTGGTGCCTTCTTCATCATGAAAAGTCATTGCCACATTGAAATGGCACTCTCCAGACCCTGTGACTAGTGAACAGTCCTCAACCTTTCCCAGACCTCTGCCAGATCCCTCAAAAAACGTGTGTGAACCAACTGCCCATCTTCCACTTCACTGACAACTTCACATAATGCCAAATCCATGCACATGCGCCAAGCCTTCACCACCTTGGTGTTATCCGATCCTACTGGCCGACCCTCTGATCCATCAACAAGAGACCAAACACCCAACTTCCTCAAATGCATCTCCATCCGATAAGACCACGCATAGTAGTTCTTGTTGCCAAGCTTGCCGATACGCTTATCCTTGTCCAGATTCAAAGAAACCATGTTGAAGACCACACTGTGGCTCAGATGCTATCAAGCAGTTTCCAATGCACGCCAACCTGAGGCGACTTCCGAATTTGATGCGTGCTGCAGCAACCTGCTACAACCCGACTTCCAATGCGTACCGCAACAACCTGTGACGGTCCAACTTCCAAATACGTGCGTACCACAACCTGCAATCCGGCTTCCGAGACTGCCTCAGCTGAGGGCTTCAAAGACCAACGAAACAGGGCACAAGAAAGCAGGGGCCGAGTTTTGTTGACAGTAACGTTGTGTATTCTTAGTGGCCCCACCGGGCAATTACTTGTTTGGGTTGGAAATAACAGGACGACGAAGGCAAACGCGAGAGCAAAGGAGCATGTTACGATGGTGGGAGCAAACAAGTAAGGAATAACTACAAAATAGTATAGTATATAAATAGAAAACGAACCAAATAAACAATTACTAAATACGGCATCAACACACTAAGCGAGTCATACTACGAAATTCCAACATTGCAAACAGTGACAATAAACACTGTTCATATTGCCTTCTCTATTATGTTGTAAATTGGCATTCTATAGATTTTGATCACATTGTAATGGGTGAAGAGGACCATACAACTACCATAATATGTATTTGATGCTACATATAATATACCTGACATTTAAACTTTCTTTAAAGAGGAAATTGAACAGTTAACCATCTATTATTAATGACCTTTATTTATGTCTGAACTTATAATAACATAAATTCAAACAATTGTTCAAATCTTGTAGAAAAGCCATTTAACATTAAACTCAAGATAATAATTTAAAGCGAATACAGTAAAGTGCCAAACATTTGCAATCAAATATAGCATTGTAGAAAAGCCATATAACATTCCACCATCACCCATCCACAACATCAAAATGCTGCAGCCACCAGCGTGGTCCTGCTCTTCTTCAATGTCCAATCCATCTTCATTGTCACCTTCAACATGACCTGTCCCCTCCCCGTCCACAAAAGTCTCCAGTCACTCAACAGGCACAGTACGTGGCTCGGCATGGTGATGACCACCCAGATCTTTGCTTCCATCAGTTTCGATGGAGCAAGATGCCTCTTGGGCACAGCGTTGAGCTTAATGATTGTCAGCTTGTTGTGTTGGTGCCAGGTGTGGTTGTTGACCGTGCTGATTGCTGTCGACCCGGGGTGTTCATGGTTGCTGGGCAGGACCAAGGCCCAGCTGTTGGTCACGGCAATGGCCTTCTTCCTGGTTGCTGGCATTGACTTCAGAATGCCATGCCCGTTGCGCAAGGATACGCTCAGCAGGGGTCTGCTGAATCCGAGTGTGGACATCAGGTCCTGTCTGCCTTTTGCGCTTGGACACTCTAGACTGAAGACCAGGGACCTGTCTACAGAGAATTAGATTTATGATCTGAAGAAAAGACAAGACTGTGACCTACTCATTCTACCACTCGAGAGTTTCGACCACCCAGTACTTTACTGTCTCCCACCAGATCTGATCAGAACTGGTCAGAATTGGTCAGATCTGATCAGATTCCACATTTGGGGTGTTCAGTACCTTATGTTGGGGCTGTACAGGGAACAGCAGGGGGGGGAGGAGGTGAGTCGAGTTGGAGAAGGGGAGAGAGGCATGAACAGCGCGTTTTCAATGTGTTCGGCAGCTGTATAGAGTTGCAGTTTGTTAGATTTTTAAAAAAGAAAAAATATAGCGGGCATACCTTGTACGCCCACCATGTGCCCCCTTCTGTGTCCCTCAGCCTCCCCCGTGCGGTGCATCATTGGCGGCATCACATTCGTGGTTGTGGATGGTGACAGTGGATGAAGAAATGGTGGAGAGAAAGTTGGCTTGTTGGCATGTGATCATGTAACGTGACATCACCCAGCCAGTTGAACAAAACGCAAGACTTTGTCCTTGACCTCCCTACATAGTGCTTTATAATTAAATTTGTATAACACCAAAATTAATTTTAAATAAATATAATACTACTGTATATATAATTTGTTAACAATATAATAAGGTGCTGTATTAGTTCTGTTCAGAATCTGATCAGAAGTTGGTTGGACTCGGATTTATTTCTAACGTTGGCACAACTGTCCTAGCTGCTCCGAACCCTATTTGACCCCTTCCTCGGATCCCGCCTTCATCTTCTATTCTAAGACCCCCAGCATCAGCCAACACCAACTCCAGTTCCATTCTGTCATCACGTTACACTCCTCCACCTGCACCAGTGAAACAACCACGAACAAGCCCAAGCTCAATCAGCAGTTTCACGTCATTTTCCACAGGTATTCCTGGACCTTCATCATCTTCCTCCATAAGTCCCAGATCTGCATTTGAGAATATCCCTAGCTCATGGGCTTCGAAACCCGTGGATCTCAACTCGTCGCGGCCAAGCAGTCCACCCCTTGGCGTTGCTGGTTTACGGGGTCAACCCTGATGGCAACTTCACTACCCACTCATTTATATTCACCTTCGTCTCCTCATCCAGCCAGCCAAATGGCCAACATTCCAATGCATATCCCTCTCGAAAAGAAAGTATTGACGCTGCTTGCATATCACTCTTTTCCCTGTCAGCCTGCGAAACAGCCTAAGGCTGTGAAAAATCGCTGGTAGGCCGAATTGCGGGCTGACAGGGCATGCAAGACCACTTTGGCCAAGGCCGATCTTCCTTCTGCAGTGAAATCCACCAGAAAGAGAATTTACTTCGACACTCAGCGTCTTTTCGAGCATGGTGGATAGCAATCAACACGATGCGTGAGCTACATGGCTTAGACGGTGCATTGGCCATTCCTGGCTTTGACTTTGCGTTTGGCCACCCCTTGGACGTTTGTATCACTTGCCGGTGGTGCTCAGTTATCCTCTGTACAATCAGCGACATCAACAGTGAGTTTTCCATTTGTCTGTTAACAATTTTAACAATTTTCCTTTTAGATCTTGCTCAGGTGACAACAAATGCCAATTACACTTTGAACCTAAAGCATATTCTGCATCAATACGAGATAATCCAAGCTTAACTTCTACTAGTACCTGTACGTAAATAAATGTTGAACATGCAAACTTTCGTTCAGTTCCTTTTCCTTAGTCAACTGTGCTGAATAGGTACCTGTTGAACCTCCACCTCCAAGTCAGCCTCTAGCTCGAAAGCTGGCAGGAACCATCTGCCCATCGTTCTCATGAATACCATCAAATGTCCTGGTTGCACACAAACTTTCCAATAGGGAATATCCATCAAAGCACATCAGAGGACTTGCAGTGCATTTCGTCTTGTTGGACAGAAACAAATCAAGAAGCGACTTGACAATTCTTACAAGTGTCAAACTTGCCAGGATAGAGGGATGAACTATGGATGATGTTGCTGATGAGCGCTGGGAATTGTGGGATGAGCCTGATGATGATGGCCCTCCCTATCCACTGACTGATATTCCTGACCAAATGACAGAGCTGTCTACGGTAATGACAAATGTTTTATGGATATATACTATCACTGATAATTCAAATTAGGTATCCAATGAACCTGCTCCTCAGCCTGAGCCACCAACTCGAAGGTCAGGTTGGCCAGCAAGAACAATCTGCCTGCCCAAACGGTACCAGAATGAGTTACCACCTGCGCCGCCAATTCCTATTCCTGAGCCAGAACTTATAGCAACCGAGCCACAACCTGTAGCCGAGCCGACAACCAGGAATCAAACAGCGCATGTAATGGAGATTCCAAATTCCTACCAGACAGATCCTGACAGCTATGGCGTCACCCGCGAGTACTTGCAGGGAAAACCTAGCATCACACCAGATGCGATCTACAGCACAGCGGGTGTATCAGATTCACCATACCTTACCTCAGATCCCGTTGATTCCCAGCCTAATATCCCTGCTTTTTCGTCTCCACTCCAGACATTTTGTCGTTTCTTGTGATTCAATTGAGGACCTGTATTTGTCTACATAGTAAATACATTATCTGTATCACCCAATACACTGTAAAACCAGGCTTGCACCAGCTGCAGGGCAATGCATTCAAATGCAATAAACTGTCCATTTTCATGATGTGAACACATCTGTTCACCAGTGTTTCTAACACCACAAGCATAGTGACCTTCGCTGATCAAGCATCTCAGGTGATTAGTGCGTAACAGAGGGGGAAATTCTCTATCTTTATTATGTTACAGTACAGGTTTTTTATAGTATTTTAACTAAATAGATCAGGACCAAAAGGGGCACATAACACAATTGCATTGTGATAAATGTGAAAATGAAGAATAAAAAGGTTATAAAAGTCAGGCTGCGTTGTGATGTAGTAAGACCATGCCTTCAATTGATAAGGAAACGATGGCAGCCATGTAGGTTAGATGAAGCCATAAAACTCTGGAAACTGGCAGACTTGGTTCATGTATCCAGAGAGGCAGTTTGCAGGTCTGCCAGTTTGCTAAAAATGAAATTTTTATGATTTGGTAGGCCTATATCAGGGCTCTCTAGAAGCAGTAAAATCATGTGACAAGATGCTATAAATAGTGAGATAAACCCAAAATACATTTTTGGAGCCAGCAGTCAATTATAAAGAAATTTTCCATTGGAAAACCCTATAGTGGGGCTTTCCTGATCTGTTAAAATCATATAACTTGTTGATAAGGAAAATGCAAAATACTGATTCTATAATTTTATAATATAAACTAATAATAGAACAACACATGTCATTCTATTGGCTATTTTGAGTCTGAAAACATCTTCTGACCTCAAATAAAAACAAATAACAAATAAAGACCTGAGCCAGTGTGCTATATTTAGCTACTAGTCACAATTGACAAAAACATTTTCAACCCTCAGAGCAATGACCTGATATCAAGTAATATCAAGTATTCTACCCAGTATCTTGCTTCTCTTTTAGTCCTGTTCTCGTGTGTTCCTGGCTGGGCCTTGTCCTCCCAAAATAGGGCATCGGCATCTCATGAGGGTGCAGCCTCTGGGCTGAAGCCAAATCCTCTGACCTGCACATATCCTGATCCTGAGAATGCTCTGAGGTATCTCTTTGGCCTGCTTTTCTGTGCTTCAGCACCCGTTTCCACAGTAATTACATTCTCCTAACTTCTAACACTGTAACAAACCTCTAACCTCTAACAAACCTATTTTTAGTTGGCCAAATGTTCTACTTTAATGGGCCAAAAATGTTCTAAGTTGGCAGAATATTCTATTTTTAGTTTGTAAAATGTTCTATTTTTGGTTTGTCAGTAAGCAGTCACACTTGTGACTGGCAGTCCAACTTCTAAAGATTTCCTTTTTAGGAATCTGGCAGTTGGCTGACTGCAACTGGCAGGTCTGAAAACTGCCTGTCTGGATACATGATCCAAGTCTGCTAATTTCCAGAGTTTCATAGCTTCAGGTGGCCACTACAGGTGGTAGATCAGTATTCTGCGAAACACTAACAACCATCTTGGAACATGTGGGATTGAGTGGCTTTGGCAGTATGTCAGAAAGATGTGCGTCACAAGATGGCAGCAGACAGTGAAATGGGTTGGAAGCACATGACCATAAGATGGAAGGTGACATTAGTGGCACCTAGGTTTGTCAAAATTTGGGGTTGCTGAGACAACTTTCCAGGAACTCCCTGAAAGTGTTCCAACATGTAATGAGTTTGCAAGTAGCTTGTGTACTTTGTAAGATTCATCTACTGTGTCTTCATTTGAGTAGATGCTCAGATAACATTGCATCACTGCACATTCCATGAGTTGTTGTCACTGCTGTTCTTGTTCTGTGACAAGTCTGGACATTTGTGGCTCTATCAAGCTCACTCATAGAATCAACAGTTGCCAGTTATTAATCAACATGCCCATCTTTTTTGGTTTAAAGGAATAGAAATGCTGATGCATGTTCAGTTAGTAGATCCACCTTGTATCATTTTACCATTGCTGAAAGCTTCTTTCAAGACATTTTCAAAGCACTTAAAAAAACCACCATTGCCTTTCATAGCTGTGATGAAGTCGATGAGCAATGCCAGGAAAGGCAAGCTTGTGTACTGAAGTTACCCAATTACTGAAAAAAGAAGTCCGTGCCATACTAAATCAGTACAAGAAGATGGCATACATTATTCCCTGAATAATAGGCTCCCTCAAGTAGTTTTGCGTCCACTTGATCGCTGTGCCACTTTGAGAGGTACGGGGTCTGTGTTAAATGTTAGGGACAGAGGAACAGTTCATTTGGCAAGACAAATCTTGAAGTATTGCCAATAGTGTCCCATTATGCAAGCAAAGTGTGGGCCATGGGTTTAATGGCAAACTTCTCAGCCTTCTGTGGACAGGATAGCGTGTTTCCAAGAAGGCATGAGTTTGCAAGGTGAAGGTCCTGAGCTGCAGCTTCAAGTCATTGTGCAACAGCTGACCGGAAGAGAAAAACTTGATTCTCAACATCAAGAAGCCAAGTTGGGTGTTTTAAATTTCTGAAGCAGTAAGTGGTGTAAGCAACCTTGAACATGAGAGAACAATGGTCTTAACTTCAGTCTTTCTTTACAAGTGCTGTAAATTATCTGAATGTCCAAGCAGAAAAAATAGCTAAAGCCCCTTATTTGTTGTATATGACTTGAAGCAGGATTGAACTTCAAATGACAAAGTATAGAAAGTGATGACTTGAATAGATACAGAAGCTATCTAGTCTGGGTGATTTCCAACTTCACCATGTCCCAAATAGACAAGCCATATCTCAACAATGTAATAGTAATCCACTTTCCTTGACCAGCATCTGTAAGGGGAGTGGAGATGTCCTGAAGCCAAATCAATAAACAAACTGAGGTACTGTACTAAACCAACCAAGTGTTTGGTCACATGTTATGACAGCTCTCGAACTGAACAGACCTAGGGTCTTGTCACACATCACCAACACCTCCAAACAGTGTGATATTTTATCCCAAAAAGGAAAAAAAAAACGCTAAAAATAAAATAAAATTGCCACTGGATGCGCTTCTATGCCTTACGAGCAGGTTTACGGCTATGCTTTTCCCTATGCTCAGAATCCTTGTCATCCAACACCTCCTCATCATCACTGTTCCTACTGTCTGCCCACCAATCCTTATTGTACAAAACATTCCTGCGGCGATTCCTGCGTGTTGGTCGGGGATCATCTTGAGGAGTGACATCAACAACCACATCATTTACCAACTCAACCAATGCATCTTCAGCAGCAGCCATTGTTGTAAGCCCACCAGTGTCATTTGGGACATAGACCTGTGCCGGATCTGAGAGAGATTCCAATGCCTCCTGCTCAGGGGTAAGGGTAGGGGTGACATTGACATGGGAGTGGGACTGTGAGATCTCCGCAAAAAACTCGGGATTGGTGGTTGGTAGTTCTCGGAGAACTTGGTGGGCCATATGGCTTGTCAAACTCTCAAAGGAGAGGTCCAACTCGCCACCCTTGCACATCTTCCATGCCTAAATGAATTATAATGTGAATTAAATGATAAAAATAAATACAGAAATAGAATTGTACCTTCTTCACAACATCAGGTTTGTTCAATGCCTTGAAGGCAACCCAAAGCCAGTGGACTGTTTGGTTGTGAAGAACTTTCAGGGTTGAATCGATGACAACGTCACTGACAGCAACACCCTGTCTGAGCTGAGCCAGGACCTCTTGCACAATGTCGTCGTGTGATGACAACTTCAGAGAATGCTTGAACAGGTGCTGAAAACATCGCAGGGTTGGAAGAGGCTGGTAAGCCCCGCAGGGACAAAGATGACAATGATTGTCAAGTGATAACAGCCAATCCAGGTCAGAAATTCCTTCAAATGGTGGACTGACCAGTAGTCAATCAGCCAAAGTGAACACTGTTCTGCAGAGAGGTTGAGGGTCTTCTTCACATTCTCGAAGTGAGGAGCAAGAATGGTGTCAATGAAATGGCACATGGTCTCCTGGGTCGACCAATATGTGGATGTCTTTGAGGACTCAAAAAGGAAGCCCTCTGCCAGAGCATCAGCCATACTCCTGGCATCTTTTGCAGGCAACGATGCTGATGTTGAACCCTTATGGATGCACTGGAATGGCAGGCGCTTTCCATCGTTGGTGAGAGTGACAAGGACTGTGAATGCACACTTCTCCTCAGACCCTATGGTTGCAACCTGCTTTGAGTTGACAGGAGCATATGTGACATCGGATCCCTGAGCGAGGACGACCTGGGTTTGGTCGCTGTTGGCAATAAGACCAGAGGGGATATCCTCATACTTGATGACATAGGCGATACGCAGCATGGCCTTTTGAAGAATGTCGTCGGAATTGGATGGAAACTTGCGACCAGCACAGGTGGATGCACAAATGGACCAATTGAGTGAACGTTTGATGAACTTCCGCACAAAGGCATCTGAACACCGAAAGAGGGTGCCATTCCATGAAGGTGTAGTGAAAATTTGTGGTGTGAAATATTGCAGATGGGCAATAAGTAGGCCACGAATGGTAACAATCGTAAGAGGTAGACAAGCCTGCCGGAGTTTGACAAGCTGTTCAAGAAATGACTTTGCAACTGCTGGAAATCCAACCTGCATTGAAAAATGAGGGAAATCTCTCAGAAGGAAAACTTAACACATATGAGAACACCAACATGGGTTGTAACACCTCCAGGTGAGTTCCCACTTTGAGCACGTTCTAAAGTCCTATCACTCCACCTCACAGACTCGCCATCCCGATCAATGCACTGTCCCAGAACCTGTGGTGTCAAGTGGCCAAACTGAGTAAGGTTAATTTTCTGTAAGTCTTGAACAATGTCAATCAGAGACATCAGGGATTTGTGACGCTCAGCAACATTATCGATGGTCATGAACAGGAGTGGGTTCATCCAGTTTGTCAACACAGTTGGTTCATAGCCATGGATGCGTGGCTGGCCAACTGTGGACCTTTCCTGGCGGACTTGCTCCTTGAACTCGCATTTGGGCTGAGAAGCCTCAGCGACTGCAAGGGCTTTTGGAGATGAAGAGGTGGTATTAGCAACACATAAGTGAGAAGGCTGTATAGAGATTCAGCTTGGTAAACTTCTAGCAAAGCAAGAAAAGCAACAAACCTTTTTGATAAGCTTTCCATCTGCTGTTTGTCGGCCAGCAGCAATATCTGCCCTAACCTTCTTTCCTCACTCCACTCTTTTTCTGTTAGCAGCCCCTTCTGTTTTATGCTGTTTCTGTCGAGCCATCTCCTCCTCATCTTCTGCTCTCCAGTCCTCCATCGTCAGTTGCCATTGTTCAGTCATACACTGGTCCATTGCAATACGATCATCTGCTGTAGCACTTGTGAACCAATTTTGAAGGTCGCCACTTTTGCGCAGGTGCAACAGGGGTGGCAGTTGCAATGGAAGGGCCTTTGGTGATGGCAGAGGTGCTGCTGGGGGTGTGGTTGAAGCGGCTTGGATCGGCGGGATAGGAGAAGGTGATAGATCTGTTGAATGTTGACTGGTCAACAGCAAGGAAACGGCTGGGCTTGTATGGGCTGGCAGAGATGGTTGAGGGACAGCAGTGGTGATGGCAATTGGAAGAGGTGCTGCTGGGGGTGTGGTTGAAGCAGCTTGGATTGGCAGGATAGGAGAAGGTGCTAGATCTGTTGAATGTTGACTGGTCAATGGCAAGGAAACAGCTGGGCTTGTATGGGCCAGCAGAGATGGTTGAGGGACAGCAGTGGCAATGGCGGTTGAATGAGGAATATATCAGTGGTCATAATAATAAAAACCATCTTGATGGTGCTTCTGCAAGATCATGACATGCTTGTCTGGGATCATGACTGCATTGGAATCATATCGCTGTATAGTGTTGTCAGCAAACATCCAGAATTTGGGATATCCAACTTACTGCATCAAGTTCAAGGTTGCCTGCTGCACAGAACATCCGAAGCCGTTCTGTGATCACCATGCACTGGTTGATTGTATCCATGTCTGGGAAGAAGTGATGGAACAATGAATTGATAGTGAAAAGACCACATGAGATGGTGTCGGTCTGAATCCCAATTGGAAGTGCTGCCTGGCTGAACTGGCATCCTGTATGAAACCCAGCCCACCAAGAAAGGGCAGCTACAACATCACCATCCGATCCCCCAAGGGAATCACCATACAAAACAGTTGATGACTGAAGATCGACAATGACTGCCACCCAATGATTGCCGTTCACATTAACAATCCCACCAATTCTCATGAGTTGGCATGCCAACTCCTCGCCCCAAGTCCAAACGTGGTAAAATCAGTGATTGTCTGAATAGTTAGGTTGGTGGTGATGGTAAGCCTCAAGGATGGAGTTTACAAAATAAGTAGCAAAAATGTCGAACTTGTGGATCGAAGACTCCCAGGTTAATCAATGGCAGAGGAGGTCGAGTTGCTGGCTAATGTGGGTGGCTCCAAACCAATCTTGCGATAGATAACGAGCAAGAGATGTGAAGGGTGAGGGGTCTGTGAATGACCAAGTATTTCCTGTCCAAGAGAGATTATGGAGAATCTGGCGAGCATCAGCAACAAGGTCCCGGCAACCTGTGCCAGATAGGGAGCTTGCTAGCCACTGCTCCGCTCACTTCCAGGGGAGGACTGCATGACAGTGCAGCCGCGAAATGCGCAACCAATACGGTAGGATCCAATTTGGAAAGTTGAGAGAGCTTGAGGGATGGTCAATTGGGAAGTGGGCGTAAACAACTAATGCTGATGTGGGGGATGCCAGAGTCACAAAATAGTGATTGAGAGTGTTGAGTGTCGACAGAGCTGGGATGGGAAGTGTTCAGAGGAGTTGGATTTTGGTAGCACTGACTGTGATGGGAGAATTCCTTGTGAAGAAAGATGATGTAGGGACTGTGGAAGCGGTTCGGTCCTGGCACAGGAACCTGAAGTTAAGAAGCTCCTTGATGGAGACCTCAGGAGGGGGAAAGAGGGCAGCATTGAACTCAATTGGAATGGGTTCAGAGTTGTGGCCTAGTTCCATTATGACAGGGAGGCCAAAAGGTGTCCCACTTCACTAAAATACCATTTACTTTTATTTCAATATAAGAGCTATTGAACACATACTCTTCGCTAGGGGATCCACCTGCTAAACTGTCGGTGTTGGAAAGCTTGAAATTTTCAACTACATGAAAGTACTACCCACCCAAAGCAATGACAGTGATGAGCTGCTGTTGCTATTGGACAGAAAACATTGAACAACCAATGGAATTGTGTCAATGTCAGAGAGCTTCAGGCAGAGAGTTGCACTATTTGATAGGTGTTGAATGTTGGGGGCGGAAGAAGCCATCTGGTGGCAGAGGTTGAATGAACAGTTGTCGAACACTTCTGTTGCTATGTCACAGAGGTTCTCTGGTTCCGAACAGTACCCTCAACTGTTCGACGCCATCATGCATCACATTGGCTGAACAGTTGCCAGTCGGTTCAGTACAGTATCTTTGATATCTCAACAACACTATATACTACAGTAGGAAACTATACTAAGGCTATGCTACTAACTCTAAGTCCTAGTCCATTAGCTGTTAGAACTAAGTTGGTGGCTATGCATGAGTGTATGTATATAAGAATAAAGAAAGGGCCACATGAGAATGCAGCAGTGGTCTGAAGGGAGGCATACAAAGAGGGGAGGAAGAGTGAAGGAAGTGGGGCGCAGCATAACCTTAGACATAGGAAGGGTGTTGAAGTGAAGGCTAAGTGCAGTGAGGGTTGGACTCAACTAGAGGTCTCCTTATAGCATCTATTTCTAACCTCTAACACCAAAGTAGGCTATAGGGAAAATATAATCTCAAAATGGCAAATGAACCAACATCTAAAGCTAACATTTTTTTTCTTTTCAATGAGTTGCCCAAACAATATTGGAACCTCTGAACCCCTATCTGATGGAAATTTGTCCTCCTCAAAACAATCAATTAGAGATAAAGAACCAGAGTTGATTGCAAGACCAGAAATCAAGGTCACCTGGAAGAATAAAATTAGCATAATATAAATGTTCAGATCTTGCATTGTATTTGATAAACTTCATATAATATGAGGATGTGATCTTACATACCAGATTGTTGTTAGTATTCATAGGTCCTTTGTATAATCTGTGTTGATTTAGCTGCAATGTACCCCAGCTCAGGAAAAATGGAAGCAATCCTTGAGCCTTGGAGTCAACTGGTATTATATATCTGGACTGTATTATTGTCATATACCATACTGGTAGATAACTTTGTGGCAGATAAGCTCTATATATAGTACTTGCAGGCATGGTAGAGTAGCCTTGCTATGTTGGCCTTTTGGCTCAGTTGGTGAATCATTACTGCAAGGGTGGTTTGTTACAATTATATATGTAGAACAACAGATTCACATCGCAGACAAATGAAATTATATAAAGAGAGGAGCTGTTCAAATACTCACCACTTGTCTCCAGATCCTCTGATATATCTTGCAAATCCACCACTACATCTTCACCGTTGTCAAGCCAGACAAGCTGTCCATACATCATTGCACCATCTACCAGACAGTAAGAAGTCTATCGGACTTCTCATACCTTGTGGTCTGCCTTTTTCTTATGCTTCACAGACTCTTGCAACCATTTATAGTCATACTGACGAAATGTTCCCTTTTCCCATCAGTCATAAAGCCACACTTTGACTTGGTGGTGACACTAGAAAATACCATTAACAGAGACATATGATTCCACTGATGAACTTACATTGAATGGCCTTTTGTGAGGTGCAATCAGTTTTCTTGAAATCCACTTAGTCATATGTGATAAAAACTGTAGAACAGTTGGTGATTGATCAGTTGAGATGATGCCAAATTTAGGAAAGAAAGACCAAATCAGGAAAACAAACATACATTCAGCAATACAAGTGGGGTAAAACACAGTTGAAGTTGATGAATGCTGAGGATATAGTGTAAAACATGGTGCTTCAGGGCGACTGCCAAGTTGACATAGAATAGGACCCCCTTGGTAGACACAAAGTGGATTGTGGAACAGCAGCTGAGACTCTGGGTAAAATGGTTCGCTGAAAGGCTGCAAATTGAACAGATGGATAAAATGGCTTTCAGGACCCTGAACCAATACCTGGTGGTCATGAACAAAAGGCAGATTAGCATACTATCAATGAAAATTGAGATTTGTGAGAAGCCTCTCTGGATCCTCTGAGCTCTTACCGGTCTATATGTGTGCAACTTGTTGAAAGGGTGATTAAGTTCTGTGTGCATCTCTTAATAGGATAGAGCACTATAGAAGTCATGGACATTTTATTGAAGTATTATTGAGATGGAATGGCTTCGGAAAAGATTTATACTGCTAGGTTATGTATAGACTTGGAATCCCTAATAGGTGGCCTGGCGAAATGTCCAGCCCTGGTAACCAAAATCATCCATATAAAATGTCTGAAAGCCAATTGCAGGAACCCTTAGTTTGGTGGAGAATGTGGGCTTTTCCAGGCAGAGCCAGACTGGCTGTGGTTCACTTCATGAAAATATGTTACATAGTGGTTACTAGAGGTTTTGTGTCTGGTTGAAATTTTGAAAGGATTTCTTTGTACACAGTAGCAGTTATGACACCTATTATTTTGCTCTTTTCCATTGCTACACTCAGAGTTCGAAAACCCCCAGGCCCAGCTGACCCTCAGGGCCCCAAAACCAGACACAAAACCTCCAGTAACCACTATCATATTGGCCAACCTACATTAGTTGTGTCCTACTCTGTCTTTTCAATCAAGATCTCCTTCATTTGTCACATAAACTTTGGCCATGAGTGAGTTGGTAGTCAATTCTTATCACTCAATTTGGATTGCTGGATCCTGCACCTTTGACATTGGGGAGAGGCAAAAAAAGAGTGGCTTTAGATGTTACTATCTGAATTGTAGATACTATAGCCCCTACTATTCACATGCATCCTTACCACTGTAGAATAATTCCTATCAGTCACTTGGCAACCACAAAGGTACAGAATAATTCTGAGTCTGGCCTCAGTACAATAATGATGATTATTTTGACTGGTAATTATAGAGAATTTATCTTCATGCCTTCCAATGCATTCTTCATTCTATAGGGTCATAATAGGGACAGACAAAGATGGCCACAGTAGGATTGCGGAAAAAAGTCAGTGGGGCACATGTTGTCAACATGAAATTATTTTTCACCTGGATTTTGCTGGAAGTGTCTTTGTTCAGGCTATTCCAATTGTTTGTTGGATAACACAGTAAAGAGAAGATGTCAAGGATATAGACTGGATCAAGCTGATCTAGTCTATGAGGTAGTGTTTACCAAAGAAGACAATAAATTTATACCTAGATGAACTAAGTAAAAAAGGGAAATATAGAATCACACTTAGTATTGGATAGACTTAGCTTAGTGTTCAGATACAGGCCAAGGCTAATAGCTCTAAGTCTCTGCTTCCATATCACTAGTAGTTCTTTCTAGTAGAGCCAGTCATGCCCTTCCGGAAGATAAGCCAAGATGTCAAAATTGCTGCTATCAATCTGTACAAAAAGGGGCTCCTTTCTCTCAAGGACATTCTGGATTGCTGCAGACTCTCTTGGCGTACCTTCTTTTGGGTCCTTCGTCTCTGGAGAACCATTGAAGACGTTGTCAATCACACATATGGCTGCCGTGGCTGTTTCTGTGTCCTGGTCACTGATCTACTACAGCTTGTACATCACCGCCCTGATTGGTTCCTGGATGAGCTCGTCAATCACCTACTCGACAACTGCTTTATATCCATACATTTTTCAACCATCTGTCGGGAACTCAAGCGCACTGGCTATTCTGTCAAGAAGCTGAAGAAAATTGCGTCTGAATGAAGTGAAGAAAAGTGTGTGGCCTTTGTCTATTGCATGGCTGAGTATACAAGCAAGCAGCTTGGCTTTATCAATGAGACTTCTAAGGATGATTGGGTGCCAGGATGGCATAGGGGACATGCAAAGAAGGGTCAACATGCCAAGAGAAAGCAAGTATTTGTTTGCAGTCATTGATTGACAGAAACTGGTGTGTTGTCCATCAACGGCATGATTGCCAGCACTGTTGTTGAGGGGTCAATGACTGGGGAAAGCTTTATTGAATTTCTCCATGAAAATGTGGTATGTAACTTCCGATTCATGTACTAAATCTGCTCAGAGATTATAGCTTCCACTTTGTTCACCTTTTCCTGGTCCACTTAGTGTGCTTGTAATGGACAATGCCAGGATTCATCATGTTCCTGGTGTTCGTGAGCTTCTTGACGCATACGGTATGTTTTGATGTGCTTTTGATTATTGTCAAGGAAACTGAGAAAGCCATTGGTAGGTGTTCATTTGGAATATTTGCCTCCTTACTTGCTGGATCTCAACCCAATTGAGGAAGCATTCTTGCAAATAAAATCCTTCATCCATTGGAATTCTGACATTTTCCTTTCATCTGTTGGAGCTAGCATCATGTATGATTTTCTTGAAGCTATGACTGTTGTGACTTCAGATGATGCTAAGTCGTACATTGCACATTCAGGTTATTAGACAAATTATTGTACAACATTCATTCTATTTCGTGTCTATGCATGCTGTGTAATGAGAAAAGGTCCATACATGTGAGCAAAAGTGAGCCAAGTTATTGTACAATGTGTATTCTATTTGTTGTAATGAGAAAAGGTCCTTACATGCAAGCAAAAGTGAGCCAATCTTCAATAGCAACTTGAAGTGATGCAATTTCACTGGGTTTGAATTGCATCTCTTCAAGCTGCTTGAGAGTGATGTGAGAGAATGTTTTGGTTTTGTTACGGAACAGGTTCGGGATGGGTGCGGGTTGCGGAAGGAGCACGGGAAAAGAGCGGAAGCGGATCGGGAGCAGATTGGAAGAGCTTCGGAGCGGACGGGAAGCAGAAGGACTTGGCTTCAACTCATGCGTTGGGCCCTCGTGCACACAGGTGTCCTATTTCGGAAAAGCCGATCGGACAGAAAAGGAAACAGGGGGAACCAAAGTCGATATTCAGACTGGAGATACAGGAGGAAACA
>Ga0307509_10004762_pt1 | contig 19342 bp, 11 predicted proteins | sample 10_EM_MG_FD_202245 | JGI IMG/M metagenome (GOLD analysis project Ga0307509, IMG submission 202245) | Populus trichocarpa ectomycorrhiza microbial communities from riparian zone in the Pacific Northwest, United States - 10_EM | ecosystem: Host-associated > Plants > Roots > Unclassified | place...
CATGGTTTACCGATTTGTTAGAAGGGGTTCTATCTTACAACCCCCCGGTTCGAAAAAGCGCGTTCCTAGCCTTCGATCATTTTTTGATCGAACCCCCCCCTTCATTGCAACATTGCCGGCCGATATCCGTCACGAGCACCTCTGAGGTTATTTTAAACTTAATGGCGGTTTACATACTCGAGTACGGTACTCGCAGTCAGATTTCGAAGTGCTCTTAAAAATGACTACTACTGCTACAGATATTGCATACCACCAAGTTTGGCCCGTTTCTTGGACCCGAGCAGTATGTGAGAGTAGTTCTTATAGCGATGGCGCCCCTGTGCGTACAGTCCTGTGAAAACTCCAATAGAAGAAAAATGTGCGAAGACGTTGCAGTTGCCTCCCCTAGTAAGGCTTCATGTATATTTCTTTTGATTTGTCCCAATTGAAGGCTGGGTTTGCTGTGTTCCCCCTCGCAACTAAGAGGGGAAACCCAACGCCCCTGCACACCCCTCCTCTAGTGGTAGAGATAGAGTATCCGACCAGTTAATTTAGGTTAACCTGCAAAATAAGCCCTCACATGTACGAAATATTTATCCCCGGCACTTTTACGGTAAACCAAACTTAGAAGCCAGAGGTCCAAAGGCTTGGGAATGCGCCTCAGGCAACCCTCGAGACGAGCAAGGCATACCTTAGAAACTTGGGTGATTGAGCCGTGTGCTATGTCGTTGGACTTTCCTCCCCCACTGAGGTCAAGAAAAAAAAAAAATTCCGACTCGGAAGGGAGAAAGGGGCTGTGTTCTTGCTGCGCTTTTTGCCCATTCAAGAGAAGGAAATTCTGGACTTCATAACACACGGTTCAACTATTGGCTTTTACTACTGAAGCACGGCGCCTAAGTTTTGTATGGTTGCACGGGCGATTCGACCAGGGGTGCCCCCCCCGGCTGCTAGGTAACAAGCCAAGGGGATTGATTACTGAGAGCCGCATTAGCGCTCAGCGGTAGGGTTCTTCAATCCAAGACCTCGGGTCACCGGCTTCCCCACAAAGATCCCCACGCAGTCTATCGCGATCTCCCGTTTACATTTAATCTGCTTGACTCAATCCCGGAAGAGTTGGAACACTTGGGAATCTCGAATGGATGCTCGGATTGTTTCTAAACCCGTAGTATGATATCATACCATTCTTTTTACCTATCTCAACCGAGGGCTGGAAGTGAATCTTTCCTCCCAGCTCCCTCCCCTCAACCCATTGCCAAATCCTGGACGTCCTAACACCATTCCCAATTATCCCGGCCTGTCCACATATCTGCATACACCCATATCCACATATCCGTCCAACTCCAGACCCGCATAATCTCATAATCGCGCGCCCCGTATACTAGTACAACGCAGCATCACTTTGCCCTGGCAATACAGGTATCATGTACGGGTACTAACAAGGCACAGAGTTCGGGAAAGAAAAAAAGTGAGGAGGATGTTTCTTATGGCGACGACTGATCGACAAACGACGATCAGGACAGCGGCAAAACGGCGGCGGTAAAATAAAACGAAATGAAACGCCAAGAGTAAACAATAGAGACAGTTCGCCAATACACATCTTAGAGAGGGGAACTTCACCTCTATTCAACCACGGTACTCTCTCGCTCACGGCTCACGACAACGCTCGATACTCAACTAACTAAACTAACGGTAAAGACAGGAGTATAAATAAAATAACAACGAAGCCGTCCTCCTATCCTTCCATCCTTCCATCGATCACGACACAACTCCCTTCTCTTCCACGCATATCCCCTCTTCCCCGCATCACATCCCTTCCAGCGCCGCATCGATCTCCAGCGCATATCCGAACCGTTTCTCAAAATGACAACGGAAGCTGCGTGTGGGCTAAAGATACCGAGCAACATCAAAGACTTCCTGTGCTCTCCTGTATCGCCCCCCGCCGGGTGGACATATCGATCCGGAGTGCACGGCCGAACTTCTTTTTCTGAAGGATAACGGGATAGGATGTGCGTGTGCCCGGTAAGCTGAGCATGCCGGGCTGCATCAAGAAATTCAACCGTGTATGGTGGATACTATTTAGAATACTATTTGGAATACTGTCCTCGCAGGCTTGCCAGTTTTGTTTATCTAGCTAGTTTGGGTTGCAGTTTAAACTATAAAGCCTCTCATTTCGTGGCTTACCTATCACTAGCTAGCACTATTCATTGTATCTGTGCTTGATCACACTCCGGACATCCAAGTATTACATTTAAAGAATTCCGCCAGAAGAGACTGCGAGGGACTTTTAGTTAATAAATGCAGTATTAACCAAAAGTCTGAGGGGAGCGTCCCCGGAGAGGTAAAGTGGTAGGCTAAAAATATTCGACGGATGCCCCCCCCACATCGAAAGTGCCCATTTCCACCACCCTCCCCCGTTGCGCAATGTCTAGGAGCATCTGCGAAAAATTGCCCATGCATTAGTAAACTTGTAGATAACATGAAAGATACTACAAAATCCCTAAATATTGCCAAGTGATGGAGAAAAGGTTATTTAAGTATCTGTTATCGGTTGCCATGTACTTTTTTGTATGAACCCCCATACAAAAATTTAGGTTACCTTCACACTAGCGATGCCATCATGAGCAATGAAGACAGCCTTGATTCCTTACACTTCTACTTGTAGAAGTTTGAATAGATAGTCGCTCCTTAGCTGGCAGAAATATTTGGGGTGTTTCCATAGGGGCAGCTTTGGGAATTGTCTATTTGGAAATCCGCATTTTTCCTTAAATTGGTCTGAACCCATGTGTCGGACGAAGCTTTTGGTCCCAGCCCTTTTAGGTTGGCTATTGCACTGACGAGTAATTCCCTATTATATTGCATGATTCCCCCATTTTAAAAATTCAGTGACTATTTCCCGGCTCCCCATTACCGATATCGGGTGAGAAAATTCCCCTATCCGACTGATGTTAGGTGATGGAGAAGATGCACCTCACAACTTTCGAATGAACTATGAATCGGGGCCGGCTGGGGCAATTATCTAATAAGAAAACAGGCTGAGGGGCTCAGGGCATCGCCTTCCTTCCACAAACGTTTTTGCCCTAAGGAGGATTTTTCGGCAGAGCACTCTTCTCGGTATATCAATCAAATGGCATGGAAGAATAGTAGGTGGATTTATTGGGTATCTGGACATTGGGTAAGGGGCGTACACCCGTGGGATTCTGTCATCAGGCTCTATACAATGGCACCAATGGAAGAGATAAAAGTAGATGAAAAATACAATAAAGAAGGAACGTCTAGTCCTTCATAGATCACGACATATGAATTTACTATCTCTATTGGTCGGCGGACCCCCTATCGTGATAAAGGAAAGCAAGGCGAGAGAAACACCCCCGTAAACCACCATGACCCCAGAAAATACTATGAAACAACCAACCGCACTCCCGAAGCTGATAGAGGTATGGGTAAGAATCTGAGGTAGTTATGGTGGTATTGTTGGCAAACACTTCATAGAGCTTGAGTCTTTTCGTAAAAATAAATAAAAATAACGATTGGGGCGTAACCGCGAGATATGGATACATTGGAACAGAAGCGTGAGAGAAATAACCAGGCGTATACAGAAGATGAAGCATGACGGGCCATCCCATGAGGGGTCGGAGAGTGGATCCCTCGCTGACTCTAATCCATATGCCTCCTTAGTTACAGCGCGATAACCAACTTACCCACGCTCCAATGGTAGACCTATAGACAAATAGCGAACTGGTCCGCGAGTAGTGGCGGCAGTAGGGAGACAAGTGGGTAGCTCAAGGAGATAGGTTCGGAAAAGCAAAGGGGGAACCACCAATGGACGGTGGAGAGTAGGCCGGTTGTGTCAATGAGAGAGGGAGGGAATATCAATGCCGCCGGACCCTTTTGGAGGGGGGTTCAGGTATCTCTAGAGGATCAGCTGTAAAGGGCTCACATAACCCTCCAAGTGCTGATCTGTCAGTGAGGTCGTACGGGCTTTCCACCAACTGTGCTACTCTCGTACACGCATTCTCGATAGCCCGTGGAAATGGTGTTCGACCACTTGGATCAGCCGGGTTCGGATTGACATCCTTCCACTTCAATAGCATCTTCACAATTTCCTCGTGCCCTTCGCTGGAAGCCCATGAAAGGGGTGTTAGTCCCCTCGCATCTGCGGCGTCGGGATTGACATCATCCCTGTCCAACAGCGTCTCCGCAACTTCTGTATTCCCATATTTGACGGCCCACCAAAATGGCGTCCAGCCCATATAGTCTGGTCTGTCGGGGCTGACATCGTTCCGCTCCAATAACATCTTCACCATCTCCTCGCGCCCGTAGCTAGCAGCCCACGAAAGGGGTGTTCGGCCAGACTTATCTGCTCTATCAGGATTGACATCGCTCCGCTCTAATAGAAGTTCCGCAACCATCGCACACTCACTCCCGGAAGCCATATCATCTTGTCCTAGGTTGGTCCTCCCTATCCCGCCGGGATCGGTACCCCAACCCATCGCAGCCCATGAAAGAGGTGTTCGCCTCATCCCATCTGGAGTGTCAGGATTGACATCGTTCCTTGCTAATAAAAGCCTCACAGTTTCTTCCATGCAGTTGAAGGCAGCCCATGAAAGAGGTGTTCGCCCCATCTCATCTGGAGTGTTAGGATTGACATCGGTCCTTGCCAATAAAAGCCTCACAGTTTCTTCCATGCAGTTGAAGGCAGCCCATGAGAGCGGCGTTCGGCCGCTAAGATCTACGGCATTGGGATTGACATCCATGCGCTCCAATAATATCTCGACAACTGCATGGCTCCTGTGCTCGGCAGCTAGTGATAATGGTGTCTGGCGACGCCCATCTGCAGAGTTGAGATTGACATCGCTTCGTTGTAACAGGATCTTAACTGCTCTATGGTACCCGTAGATGGCAGCCCATGAAAGGGGTGTTCGGCCAGTATTGTCTGCAGCATCGGGTCTGACATCATCCCTCTCTAACAGCGTCTCCGCAGCTTCTACATTCCCACACATGACGGCCCACGAAAATGGCGTTCGTCCCCTCTCATCCGGTGTGTTGGGAGTGACATCGCTGCGTTCCAATAGCATCTCCACGACTTCCTCGCGCCCGTAGCTAGCAGCCCATGAAAGGGGTGTCCGGCCAGTCTTATCTGCTCTATCAGGATTGACATCACTCCGCTCTAATAGAAGCCTCGCAACCACCGCACACTCACTCCCGGAAGCCATAAAATCTTGCCCTAGGTTGGTCCTCCCCAGCGAGAAGTCATCGTTACCCCAACCCACCGCGGCCCACGAAAGGGGTGTTCTCCCCGTCTCATCTGGGGTGTCAGGGCTGACATCTTTCCTTGCCAATAAAAGCCTCACAGCTTCTTCCATGCAGTTGAAGGCGGCCCATGAGAGCGGAGTCCGGCCCCTGTTGTCTGCTATGTCGGGGTCGAGTCCTACTTGTTCCAGCAAGACCTTCACATCCCTAGCATTTTCTTCCCCCACGGCCAAGGACAACGCCGTTCTGCCATTGAATTCAGTTGCGTTGAGTTCCCATTTCTTGAGATCAAATAAAGAGCATATGAGTTCCAAAATCCGGAGGAAGGCTGCACCATGGAGCCCCGTGAATCCAATTGGGTAACCTTTAGCATCGAAGGGCTGCCACGTCTCATACTCTTTCAATAGGAGGATCTTGCAAGATATGTGCGCATCGAATCTATCGAGTAGCCTCAATACAAGTGGCCTTGCGCTTTCACTGATTTCTCTTCGAACATGTGCTCCCCAATGACATGAGGCATAATCAAGAAACGGAGTTGTTGAAGGGGGTGAAGAAAGACTAGGCGAGAGGTCCCAGATGCACTCAAAGTTGAGATAAGTTAAGCAGGCCTCCCCAATTAGCGAATCGGGGCTCTGGAAAAGCGTGTGATTCAGTAGGATATACTCCTGTAGAGTGAAATGCACAAGCCGGACAGTTGACGATGATGAATCAACCGTGATAAATCCCAGGGCACAGTTCATTATGGTCTGCATTGTCGGTGCGTTATCTTCCTTCATATCTTTCGACCCCACTTCTACCCCTAAGGCTTGACATAGCTCGTCTGGTTGCAATGGCCGCTCTGAATATGCAATCCACATGATGGCCTCCATCCCTAGTCGTGATCTGGCATTCTCCTGCCCCATGATCCTTTCAAAAGTGGTAGTATATACATCCCCGAAATCCTGACCCTTCGATATCTGCTTAAGCTTTTCCTTCCTCCGATGGATTGTTGGCTCGGCGAGAATTGTTTCGATGCTGAGGGAGACAAGTAGAAATCTAGACATAATCGCCTGTTAGTGAAATGACCTCATCAAACACTGGAAAATTAAGCGTCGGGACGTACATCTTGGATATTGTTTCCGGAATAATTTCCATTATATCTGCTCTCAGACGCTCGTCCATAGCATCAGGTTCCGGGTCCCCATCTAACTTCATCTCCAAAAATGCCTTGGTGTCTTCCTCTGTTGGACTAACTGTGATTGTATCCGCACAGGGGAAGTACTTCTCAATCTCACCAGTGATGAAAGGCCTTCCAGTTATGAATAAACTGACATTGGGCGACTCCCGGACAATGGATTGCAGGGAGTGAAGAAGCCCATTACGGTGGGCCACGAGAGATTCATCCAACCCATCAATACATAAAACAACCCGTTGTCGTTGCCCGATTACCGTCTTCAGCATATTGACAAGTTCTGCGACTTCTGGCCGTACTCCCCCAATATGATCCTCCGCCTTTTCAAAAGCATTTCGTATGTCTTCCGGGATGTTTCCTCTCCCTACCAACTGCTTAAGCATAGCTCCTAGCATGTTCGATGTTGTCTGTTCCTTTCGATCGAGGTAGTCACAATAGAGCCCAGCGACCCTCATATCCTGTCCACAGCCATAAAAATGATCAATTATCAGAGAACTAAAATTACAAGCTGTTAGCGACCTAGGATTTCTGCTGCCAAATCTTGTGTTACCTAAGATGAGTCTTCCCAACACCCGGATCACCATGGCAAAATAGCACTGAGTGACCGGATCCATCTTCTCTACTATTCCATCTCTGAAACTCGTTTGTTTGGAAAATCCATTGCCCCACACACCCGAGTCGGCTCTCCCGTAAATGTTGATGTCTTTTTTGAGGCTCGAGCGATGACAACCAGCGTAGGATCTGAGCCTTGTCGTCTGCGGTGGTTGTGTGCAGGATTTTGTTGAAACTATTGATGTTGAATGACTTGGTAGCCCCTCTATAATCCATACTTTCTAAACAGTTGTCAATTTGATTTGGGGGGAACGGAATGGTAATGGCTTGGGGTATCATATCATGGTTGTAGATTGTCTTCGGAGAGTGGGAAAACATTTCGGTGAGTGAGGCTGCAAGAAGTCGCAAACGGGCATTTCATCCAATCGCTTTATGCCACAGACTCTCAACACCCTTCCAGAAGCCTCTTTCGAACTTCCCCAGAAAATCGGGAAATTCGCCGACAAACTGGTCTAGTCGCATTCCGAATTCCACCAACCGCCAAACGCCGTATGCGAGCTTTTAATTATAGGCATTCAATTGGTCTGAACAAACTCCAGTACTCTGCACAGACTACCTTACCCGAGCACTAGTACCGGCACCAGGGTACAACGGTGGAATTTATGATATGAAGGGGTTTCCGATATACCAGACAGTTCAAACCGGTAACCAAGGGGGACAAAATTCTATGAGCAGACAGCAAGATCAGAGCGGCCTTCTCTCATTTCTCTTTTTTTTTTGGTAGAGACTTTTCAAGAAAGACGAGACACCAATCCAACGCCTATCCCACCTGCAGGCTTTAAAATACCGGCTGGAAAGTGTTCAACTAGAACAGCTGCCACCGGGTGGGCTGTGGGTAAATCCTGCGCCAATGGAATCTCGCAGCCCTATCATACGAGTACAAGTCTCCAATGGGGTCGTGATGAACATCATCCGGCAACCAACAGGGATGGATGCCGGCGTTTTTTGTCTTTTTCCCGCCGCCCTTCCTTCAACGATTTTTTGCTGGCCGGATTCCATTATTCATCACTAGCTGACATCCGTCAAGAGCAAACCTGAGGCTATTTTAAACCCAAAGGCGGTTTACATACTTGAGTACAGTACTGTACTCGCAGTCGCGATGTCGAAGTGCTCTTAAAAATTACTACTACCGCTACCGGTATTGCATACCACCAAGTTTGGCCTTTTTCTTGGACCCAAGCAGTATGTGAGAGTAATTCTTATAGCGATAGCGCCTCTGTGCATACAGTACGGTAAAAACTCCAATGGAAGAAAAATGTGCAAGGACATTGTAGTTGCCTCTCCTAGTAAGGCTTGGTGTATATTTCTTTTGATTTGTCTCAATTGAAGGCTGGGTTAGCCGTGTTTTCCCCTCGTGAGAGGAAATTCCAACGTCCTAGCACATCTTTCGTCTATTAGAGTTTTTCCAAGCGGTAGGGATAAAGTATCCTGCAAAATAAACCCTGACTTGTATGAAATCTTTATCCCTGGCACTTGTACGGTAAAGTAAACTTTGAAATCAGAGGCCCGAAGCCTTGGTAACGTGCCTCAGGCAACCCTGGAGAAAAGCAAGGCATACCGTAGAAACCTGAATAATTGAACTGTGTGCCACCTCATTGGACTCTTCTCTCTCACTGAGGCCAAGAAATTTTCATTTTTTTCTGACTCGGAAGGGGGAAAGGGGCCGTGTTCTCGCTGTGTTTTTTGCCCCCGTTCGGGAGAAGACAATTCTGGGCTTCATAGCACACGGTTCAATTATTCGAGCTTTTACGGTAGTCTCCCCAATGACAGGCATCTTGCCGCGATGAAGTCTTCTCCCCTCAATCAACATTCACCAACAGTTCCAACTTCCAGCTCCTAACTCCCACTTTAGCCCATGGTGCCCTCACTCTATTATAAACGCTTTAACTCTTCAAGCACTAGAGCAAGGCCATCTAACCGGGGGCCCCCCTAGGTAACAGGCCGAAGGTATTGATTCCTGGGAGCTGAATTGGCGCTCAGCGGTAGAGTTCCTCAATCCAAGGCCTCGGGTCATCGGTTTCCCCACAAGATATCCCCGCAATAATCGCGATCCTCTAGTTTACATTTAATCCTCTTGACTCAATCCCGGAACAATTGGAACACTTAGGAATATCGCATGAATGCTCGGGTTATTCCCAGGCTCGTAGCACCACACCAATCTTTTTACTTGTCCCAACCGAGGGCTGAAAGAGAATCCTTTCTCCCCGCTCCCTCTCGTGGACCCATTGCCAAATCCTCGACGTCCTAACGCCATTCCGTAGCATGTCCGCATATCTGCATACACGCATATCCACATATCCGCCCAACCCTATCACCCGCATAATCTCGTGGTCGCGCCCCCCGTCGGCAATCCAACATTGCTTGCCCTGATAATACAGGTATCAGGTACGAGTGCTGGTGGGGCACAGGGTTCGGGGGGGGGGGAAGGGCGAGGAGGGTGTTTCTGGATGGCGCCGGCTGATCGGCAATCGACGATCAGGACAGCTGCGAAACTGCGGCGGTAAAACGATACGAAACGCCAAGAGTAAAGCAACACCAAAGACAGATCGCTAACAACAACTTAGGGAGGGGAACTTCACTTCTATTCAACTATGATACTCTCTCCCGCTCGCGACCTACGACAACGCTCGATACTCAACTACTGTAACTAAACTAACGGTAAAGACAGGAGTATAAATAAAACAACAACGAAACCGTCCTCCTCCTATTCTTCCATCCTTTCACCAATCACGACACAGCTCCCTTCTCTTCCACGTATGTCCCCTCTTCCCCGCATCGCATTCCTTCCAGCTCCGTATCGACCCCCCCAGCGCATATCCGAAGCGTTCTTCGGAGCGGCGAGGGAAGTCGCGTGTAGGCTGAAAATGTCGAGCAGTATCAAAGACTTCTAGTGGCCTCCCGTATCGCCCCCCCCGGCCGGTGGACATATCAATCCAGATCGCATGGCCGATCTTCTTTGCCTGAACGATAACGGGATGGCATCTGTGCGTGTCCGGTAAGCTGCGCATGCCGAGCGGCATCAAGAAATTCAATAAATGTATGGTGGATACTATTTAGAATACTGTCCTCGCGGGCTTGCCAATTTTGTTTAGCTGGTTAGTTTGGGTTGCAGTTTAAACTATAAAGTCTCTTTTATTTCATGGTTTGCCTATCACCAGCAAGCGCTATTCATTATGCCTGTGCTTGGCCGCACTCCCGACATCCAAGTATTATATTGAAAGGATTCCTTCTATCAGAAGGAACTACGGTGGACCAGTAGGCAATAAATTTAGTATTAACCAAAAGTCACAGGGGAGCACTCCCACAGAGGTAAAGTAGTAGGCCAAAAAGACTCAACCGATGCCCCACCCCCCACACACCAAGTGCCCATCTTCACCACCCTCCCTCATTGCGCAATGTCTGGGGGCATCTGCGAAAATTTGCCCATGCATTAGTAAACTTGTAGATAACATGAGAGATATTACATAATCCTTAAATATTGCAAAATGATGGACAAAAGGTCATTTAAGTACCTGGTATCGGCTGCCATGTACGAGATTGGTGGCAAAATTCGTGGCCCCCCCCCCCCCCGCCCATTTTACACCAAAACTGGCCATTTTCACCTCATAAAATCACAGCCAGTTGCTTTGCAAAAAACTGTTAAAATTCCTCAGAGTCTTTAGACTCATCTAGATGATATTATCATTTATATGTGACAAGCTCTGTTAGTTAATACCCATGATGCAATACTAGAAATAATGATGGTGGGCAAAAGATACCGCTGATTTTGTATGGGTCCGATACAAGAGGTTACATTGCAACCGCATCCAGTGACAATCCTCAGCTCTCAACTCTCACAGGAGAATGTGAAAATTCTCATAATTTTTACCTAGAGAGTTTGAACAATTGCCTACACTATATCTTGGTTTTATTAAATCTATACAGTTTTGGGATGAGTTATGAGAGTCTGAAATCAGCCATTTTTGGTGTAAAACGTGGGGGGGGGGGCACGAATTTTGTCGCCAGGATGGAACGAAGCCCCATACAAAAGTTTACGTTACTTTCACACTAGTTGATGAAATCGTAAGCAATGAAGACAGCTTTGATTCCTTACACTTCTACAGGTAGAAGCCTGAACAGATAGGCGTTCCTTAGCTGACAAAAAGATTTGAAGAGTTTTCATATAAGCAAAGTTGGGAATTGTCCATTTGAAAATGTTTATTTTTGGTTAAATGGGTAAAACCCCGTGTGTTGGACGAAGCTTTTTGTCCCAGCACTTTTTGGTTGGCTATATTGCACTGACGAGTAATTCCCTATTATATTGTATGATTCCCCCCATCTTAAAATTTTGTGACTATTGTACGATGCCCCATTAGCGATACCGAGTGAGAAAATTCCCCTATGGGAGAGATGTCGGGTGGGTCAATGGGAGACGAAACGCCCCGACTACACGATTTTCCAATGCACTCGGGATCGGCGCCACCTGGGCGAGATGTCTAATGAGAAAACAAGCTTAGGAAGTTCCCCATAGATCACGACATATGAATTTACTATCTCTGTTGGTCTGGGGACCCCCCATCGTGACAAAGGGAATTACGGCTAGTGAAACTTCCCCGTAAATCACCATAACCCCAGAAAATACTATGAAACAACCTACCTCACTCCCGAAACGCAAGGCCCCCACTGCCACGATAAACATGTAAGGGCCTCAATCAACTTCAATGGCTCTCTGGTTCAGTCCCTTCTTCCTTTCGTAACAAAATAATGAAGTAGGGCTTAGAATGCGATGACATCATGGTGGTAACTGTTGGTCAACACCTCATAGAGCTCGAGCCTTTTCATAAAAGTAAATAGAAATAACGATCGGGACGCAACAGCGAGATATAAATATATTGGAACAGAAGTTTGAGAGGAATAACCAGGTGTATGTTGAAAATAAAGTATGACAGACACTCCTAGCAGAGGTCAAAAAATGGATCCCTCGCTCACTCTAGCCAATATACCTCCTTACGAGTAGTTACAGCATGGTAGATTTACCTACGCTCCAATTGTTGGCCTATATACAACAATAGCGAACTGGTCCGCGAGTGGTGGCGGCGGTAGAGAGGCAAGTGGGTAACTCCAGGAGACAGGTTCGGAAAAGTAAAGCGCGGAACCACCAATGGTCCAATGGACGGTGGAGAGTAGGCCGGTTGTGTCAATGAGAGGGGGAGGGAATATCAATGCCAGCGGACTCTTTTAGATGGTGGTTCAGGTATCTCAGGCGGATCAGCTGTGAAGGGCTCAGATAACCCTCCAAGTATTGATCCGTCGGTGAGGTCGTAGGGGCTTTCCACCAACTCTGCTACTCTCGTACACGCATTCTCGATAGCCAATGGAAATGGTGTTCGAGCACTTGGATCAGCCGGGTTCGGATTGACATGCTTCCACTTCAATAGCATCTTCACAATTTCCTCGTGCCCTTCGCTGGAAGCCAATGAAAGGGGTGTTCGTCCCGACTCATCTGCGGCGTCGGGATTGACACCTCTCCGCTCTAATATCATCGCCACGATTTCTTGGTGCCCTTCGCTGGAAGCCCATGAAAGGGGTGTTTGGCCAGTATTGTCTGCAGCGTCGGGTCTGACATCATCCCTCTCCAACAGCGTCGCAGCAACCTCTGCATTCCCATATTTGACGGCCCACCAAAATGGCGTCCGGCCCCTCTCGTCTGGCGTGTCGGGATTGACATCATTCCGCTCCAATAGCATCTTCACCATTTCCTCGCGTCCGTAGCTAGCAGCCCATGAAAGGGGTGTTTGGCCAGTATTGTCTGCAGAGTCGGGTTTGACATCATCCCTCTCCAACAGCGTCTCCGCAACTTCTACATGGCCATATTTGACCGCCCACCAAAATGGCGTTCGGCCCCTCTCATCGGGCGTGTCAGGACTGACATCACTCCGCTCCAATAGCATCTTCACCATTTCCTCGCGTCCGTAGCTAGCAGCCCATGAAAGGGGTGTTCGGCCAGTCTTATCTGCTCTGTCAGGATTGACATCGCTCCTCTCTAATAGAAGCTTTGCAACCATCCCACACTCACTCCCGGAAGCAAAATTATTTTCTCCCAGACTGGTCCTCCCTTCAGTGTCGGGATCTTCCAGATGGTCACTCCAACCCGCCGCAGCCCATGAAAGAGGTGTTCGTCCCCTCTCATCTGGAGTGTCAGGATTGACATCGTTCCTCGCCAATAAAATCTTCACAATTTTTTCCAGACCGCAGAAGGCAGCCCATGCGAGCGGAGTTCGGCCGCTAAGATCTGGGGTGTCGGAATTGATATCGCTCCGCTTCAATAATATTTCCGCAGCTACCGGGCTCCTCCACTCGGCAGCCAGTGATAATGGTGTCTGGCCACGCTTATCTGCAGCGTTGGGGTTCACATCGATTCGTTGTAACAGGATCTTGACTGCTCTAGGGCGCTCGTGGCTGGCAGCCCATGATAATGGAGTCCAGCCCCGGTTATCTGGTGTGTCACAATTGACATCGCTCTGCTGCAATAGCAGCTCCATACCGTCGGCATTCCCACTCGCAGCAGCCCATGACAATGGTGTTTGGCCGCTCTTATCTGCCGTGTCAGGATTCACATCATTCCGCTCCAACAGCATCTTCACAATTTCACCGTGTCCATTAACCAAAGCACGAGACAATGGTCTCCAGCCCCTGTTGTCTGCTATGTCGGGGTGGAGTCCTACTTGTTCCAACAAGACCTTCGCATCCCTAGTATGTCCTTTCTCCACAGCCCAGGACAATGCCGTTCTACCATGGAATTCAGTTGCGTTGAGATCCCATTTTTTGAGGCCGAATAAAGAGTGTATGAGTTCCAAAATCCCGATGAAGGCTGCACCATGGAGCCCCGTGAATCCAATCGGGTAACCTCTAGCATCGAAGGGCTGCCACGTCTCATACTCTTTCAATAGGAGAATCTTGCAAGATATGTGCGCATCGAATCCATCGAGTAGCTTCGATACAAGTGGCCCTGCGCTTTCGCTGATTTCTCTTCGAACATGTGCTCCCCAATGACATGAGGCATATTCAAGAAACGGAGTTGTTGAAGGGGGTGATGAAAGAGTAGGCGAGAGGTCTCTGATGCACTCAAAGTTGAGGTAAGTTAAGCAAACCTCCCCAATCAGCGAATGGGGGCTCTGGAAAAGCGTAGGATTCGCTAGGATATACTCCTGTAGAGTGAAATGCACAAGCCGGACAGTTGACGATGATGAATCGACAGTGATAAATCCTAGTGTGCAGTTCATTATGGTCTGCATTGTCGGTGCGCTATCTTTCTTCAAATCTTTCGACCCCACTTCTATCCCTAAGGCTTGACATAGCTCGTCTGGTTGCAATGGCCGCTCCGAATAGGCTACCCACATGATGGCGTTCATTCCTAGTCGCGATCTGGCATTCTCCTGCCCTTTGATCCTTTCAAAAGTGGTAGTGTATACATCCCCGACATCCTGACCCTTCGATATCTGCTTAAGCTTTTCCTTCCTCCTATAGATTGTTGGCTCCGCGAGAATTGTCTCGATGCTAAGGGAGACAAGGAGAAATCTAGACATAATCGCGCGTTAGTAGCACGACCTCACGCAACGTGGGAAAATTAGGCATCGGGACGTACATCTTAGATATTGTTTCCGGAATGATTTCCATTATATCAGACCGCAGACACTCGTCCATAGCATCAGGTTCCGGGTCCCCATCTAACTTCATCTTCAAAAATGTCTCCGTGTCATCTCTTGTTGGACTAACAGAGATAGTTTCTGCCTGTGGGAAGTGTTTCCCAATCTCACCAGTGATGAAAGGCCTCCCAGTTATGAATAGACGGACATTTGGCGACTCCCGGACAATGGATTGCAGAGAGTGGAGAAGCTCATTCCGGTGGGTCGCGAGAGATTCATCCAACCCGTCAATACATATAACCACTCTTTTCCGTTGCGCAATCGCTGCCTTCAACATATCGACAAGTTCCCCGACCTTAGGGCGCACCCCACCAAAATGTCCCTTCGCCTTTTCAAAAGCATTTCGTATGTCTTCCGGGATGTCCCTGCTCCCCGCCAACTGCTTGAGCATGACTCCTAGCATTTTCGATGCGGTCTGTTCCTTTCGATCGAGATAGTCACAATACAGCCCAGTAACTGTCATATCCAGTTCACTCTCATATAAATAGTCGATTACGAGAGAGCTAAAATCGCCAGCCGTTAGCGATCTAAGATCACTGCTGCCAAATCTTGTGTTACCTAAGATGGGTCTTCCCCACACCCGGATCACCATGGCAAAATAGCACTGGGTGACCGGATCCATCTTCTCCAGTATTCCATCTCTGAAACTTGCTTTCCCTGAAAATCCATTGCCCCACACTCTCTTGTCGGCTCTCCCTTAAATGTTGATGTCTTTTTTGAGGCTCGAGCGGTGACAGCCACTGCAGGACCTGAGCCTCGTCATCCGCTATAGTTGTGTGGACGATTTTGTTGAAACTATTGACGTTGAATGACTTCGTATTCCCTCTATAGTCCATCTTGTCTAAACTCGGGTCGATCTGGGGGGAACGGAAAGGTGATCGCTTGGAGGACCAAGGTTGTCGATATTCCTTTGATGGCGGAAGAAAATCCTCTCGTTGAGCAAGGCAGCCAGATATCACAAACCCACATTTCATCCAATAGCTTCGCGCCAAGGACTTTCCAGCACCCATCAATGAGCCTCTCCCGAATTCCCTCCGAGAATCAGGATATCTGCGGCTCAAATGGTCTAATAGCCACTCCCCTAGCACTCCCCTAGCACTCCCGATTCTACCAACCCCCCAAGCATAGCGCCCGAGCTTTCGATCATAGGGATTCACAAGATCTGAAAAAACTCACGTAAATTTGTTATCCCTTCGAACCGAATAATTCCATTTACCCTCACCCTATCGGTATGTCCCAGCTCTCTTCTACCCCTGTAAGGCCCCGCCGACGTTAATATGCACAAGAACGAGAAGCCCACAATTCGAAGTTACCCGTACACAGGAGGCCAGCACAAGGGAAGTGATTGTAAATGCAGACTAAAATATCCTTACATACTGGTTGGCTCCATTATTTCATAGTGGTTTTGCTCATCCTTAGGCTTTTGACTGAGACAAGGGTCACAGATAAAATAATATTAGAGTGCACAACTAAAATATCAGTAACAACAGTGAACCCGAGAAACATGGCCCTAATGAGGTCTCTATCCCCTCTCGCCCCGGTTAGTTTCCGAAGAGATTTGCCATTAATTTTCTTCCGGGGGATTCTGTGGAATTTTGACAGTTGAATAAAATCCACAGCCTAGACGCACTAGATGGAGCATGACGCCCATCGCGCCACCCGGCGGTCGCTCTCTATGCCTCGGTCTTCCATATTAAAACATCTCATTCAATCCCGCCATTTCAAAAGACGACCCGCACTCGAAAAATCTTTTACTGATCAACGATCCTAGGGCCTGTTTACCTAGAGACGTCCGTCTAAAAGCCTGCAACGATGCCGACCGTTAAGCGCGGCTTGACAGCGGGGGAGAGCGCGGCAAAGTAGATGGCGTTTGCCTAGAGTAGGCAACGTAACTTTTTGACGGTCAAGCTACAAGAATCTAGGACCGTGGAAAATTGGTCAAACACATTCGCGCCATTTATCAGAAAACGCTTGAGACGCCACCATCTAGTACAACCAGTATTACAAATTTAATTTTTACAAAGAGACAGACAGTTGAAGGTATGTAAAGAAAACAGAATCGTTTTACCTCTAGCTAATATACTGTCTAGTATATAACTGAAAGCCCGTTTCCCTAACCGACTTTCTTTGACGGTCGGCACTGTCTCTGGTTGCTAGACGCCCGTTCATCCCTTCGTTTGATACCGAATTTCACAACGTTTTGGCGTGAGATCGGCGTTGCGATTGGCAAAAACTTAACTCTGTAAAGTAAGCATATGATGTCAACACTAAGGGAAATAAGTACTAGGCTAGGTCACAGAGAATCGGTTGGGATGGAAGAGGGCTGCATGGCCCTGGCATGTAATTCTAGTTGACCTCGCCAATGGAGATATCCATCTCCAGGTTGAACAATCACGGGGATAAAGATGGCCGACAACGAGGTGTTCTATGATAGTGAAGAGGGGGAAGCAGAGTTTGCACGACTGGAGGAATATATCGAAACTGCCCGAGCAGACCATGAAGAAGCAGAGGTGGGGGAGGCTGAGCATGAGGAAGAGGGTCGGGAAAGTGAAAGTCGACCTCAACATCGATCACGAATAGCTGCTACCCAACCGCTACCCACTCTGCCTCCAGTACCTGAGTTTGAACCTCTAGTTCAGCAACAGCACAATCGAGTAGCATGTTATCCACCAGAGTTCAATTTAAATGGAAGCGCATTGGACTATTTTCAGCTGTTCTTTGACAACTCCATATTTCAACTACTTGCGGAGAATACCAACAATTACGCTTCCTTCAAAGGTGCAGGAAATGCTGGATCGCGTCCATGGAAATCCACTACCCCAGCTGAGTTGAAAATATTTTTCGGAATTATCATCTATATGGGTGTGTTTCCATCCTCGCAGGTTTCTGACTATTGGAAGCATGATGAGAGCTTTCCATACCACCGAATTGGAATGTATCTCTCTCAAAATCGCTTTGAGCAGCTAAAGAGATATTTTCATATTTCTCCTCCTTACCAGCACCTTCCACGAGCTCAATGGTACGAGAAATTTCAGCCGTTAGCCAGTCTATTGGCCACAAAATACCAATCCTTATTGGTACCGGAGAGTGAGGTAGCTGTAGATGAAATGATGATCCAGTTTACTGGAAGGTCAGTTCATACTACACTTATTAGAGGAAAGCCAATTCCTCAAGGCTATAAAGTGTTAGCCCTATGCGATCACGGCTATACATATTCCTTTCTATTCACAAGCCGGGCAGATTCATTCGCTGAGTTGAATTCCCATCTTTATTCCGGACCTCTCAAACTCAGTCCTACCTCATGCGCCGTTTATCAACTCGCGTGTACCTTACCAATTAACCAATTCTTTTTTACCATATACATGGATAACTACTTTACCAATATCTTGCTCTTAAAGGCACTTAGAGATAGAGGTATTGGGGCATGTGGTACCTCTCGCCCAACCTCCGCCGAGTATCCCAAAGAATTTAAATTTGGGAAAAAGAAACCCTCGTTTCCACTAAATACCATTAGTGGAGTGATTCAGCGCGATGTTTTGGTCTGCCTCTGGCAAGATAATAATCTTGTCCGGTTTATGAGTACGGTACACACAATTACTCAAAGGCCAGGGAACTATATAGAGAAGCGGCGTCGTCGACCACGTATCACGAACTCAAACCGCCAAAATATCCTTCGCTTCTTTGAAGACCAGCCAATCGCTACCCTCTCAACACCCAAAATTGCTATTGATTACAACAATCACATGAACGCAGTTGATCTGGCTGATCAATACCGAAGCTACTATGCTACACAACTACGAGTTAGTCGAGTTTGGATGCCAGTATTCTTCTGGCTGTTGGATACGAGTGTCATAAATGCCTGGACCCTCGCGAAGATTTCAACCGCTTCATCAGATGACCCCTCCCTTCCACAGTCACATCACCAGAATCACCGCAATTTTCGGATCCAGTTGGCTCATGCCTTAACCTTTTCAAGTTATCAAAGCCTCAACCCTTCTCGAGCAGTGGAGCTAGAAGCACTAGTTTCCGCCTCTCCTATTCCTCCTGCGAACGGGCGACACTGCCCAGGAACCGTACCCTTAGGCAATACCCACTTGAGTCGCCGTAGAGGTATATTTTCTCTTTCTACCTATTTTTATTTGTAGTTACTGTCACACCTCACTGTCCTGGATCTCACTTTCCACATTCTCGCTCTCGTGGCTGGGATTCTCTAAATTCTGAATTGTTTGCACCAAGCCGAACTCAGTGTCGGGGATTATTTACCCTGCCGGAGAGATTTCTTGCATTTTGGCCATGCGGGACAGTGAGATGGGACTGTATACAGATGCTGCCTCTGTAGGAGCTGGAATAACTGGACCATCTGCTAAGACGTTGGAGTTGCCTTTGCTGGTAGGTTCTAGTAGTTAACTCTTTTTTTTTTTTTAAACACAAGAGCTAATATGGCCGTAAGTTCTAGGTTCTTATTCCTCTACCCAGAAGGGACAACTTCAGAGATCTTAGCATGTGGTTTAATTATTTCAGATCTTACTGTATACCGAGTCCTTTTTGCCAGATGCATCAAACCCCACCTAACTCCCTATTCAATGCATTTAACATACATTAGCTAACACTTAGGATTTTTCAATCAAGGATATGTGGCGAAACA
>Ga0307509_10004763_pt1 | contig 19341 bp, 20 predicted proteins | sample 10_EM_MG_FD_202245 | JGI IMG/M metagenome (GOLD analysis project Ga0307509, IMG submission 202245) | Populus trichocarpa ectomycorrhiza microbial communities from riparian zone in the Pacific Northwest, United States - 10_EM | ecosystem: Host-associated > Plants > Roots > Unclassified | place...
GAAAATGAAGCCCAAGTGAAAAGCCAAAATAGATGTATCGTGAAGAAATAAAGACCAAACCCTGAGGTTTATGTTGGCCGAATGCGGTAAGTATTTTAAGCGGGAGGAAAATAGAGGGCGCGGAGCGCGCTGTCTTTGTACCTTAAACAAATACATATGATTCAAAAAAAAAAAAAAAAAACAAGGTCACAGTTGTTAGAGCTCTTCACGCAACCATCTAAGTAATACACCACTCAGATACTGGGGCACGGGCAAAGCCCTTTGCCATTCACCTTCCTTAGGTGTAATATGTTCAAGATACCTAATGCCCTTATCTCTATACTACCTCGCTTTTATGCGAGAACTCTTTTCCTACACGATAGGACTTCCTACCATCACTACACCTATGATGAACCCAAGATGTTAGTCTATAACCATAGACTAAGTAGGCTACGTAGACTATATCAATAGTCTATGATAGTCACGATGGTCGTTTCCCGTTCTGAACACCTGAATGGAAGCCTGGTTTGTTACATAGAGTACCAGAAGCTACTCTATTGTTTCCTAGGCCTTGTCCTAGGTCAACTAGCCATTTGTATACGCAGTATCCGAGAGAATACTATCTCTGGTTACCACTTGGTATACCTTATGGGCTAAGATGATAGTCATTATAGCTACCTATCCTGGGTCATTACACTTAGGTATTAGGTAGAATAGTCAGTCATTCAAATTGTCCTTCAAGTGCAAAAGTGTAAAGGAGGGACCTTGCACATGATGCTATGGGGATGTTCAAAGGCTCAGGAAAATGCCCTTAACAAGGGGAATCTAACTGCAGTATCAGTCTGGTGATAGAATGTTTGTGGTGTAAGATATCACGTCAGATGGTTAGTAGGTCAAAGTTTCACTCAAGTGTAAAAGAGTAAAGTAGGGACCTGGAGATTGGTGATATTGGGACGTCCGAAGGCTCAAGAGAAAGCTCTCAATCAGGGGAATATAACCATGGTATCTGCCAGGCAATATCATGTCTGTAGCCTAAGATACCAGGTCAGATGGTCTGTAGTCCAAAATCTGCCCAAGTTTAATGGTATCCAGAAGAGACCTTGAAAATGGTCCGATAGGAACTTTGAAATGCTCATTCATATAGCGTTAATTTGAAGAAGCTGACCCAGGTGTCCGCCTGACGATAGGTATCCAGAAGAGACCTTGAAAATGGTCCGATAGGAACTTTGAAAAGCTCATTCATATAGCGTTAATTTGAAGAAGCTGACCCAGGTGTCCGCCTGACGATAGTATACCTGTAGCCTCACTGGTCAGTTGAGATAGTTAGACGTAAGTGATTTCACTCAAGTGAAAAAGTATAAAGGAGGAACCTTGAAAATAGTGCAAATGGGAGGTTTAACAGCACAATTAGATGCCCTCAATGAGGGGAATCTATTTGTAGTCTTCCTGTGTCATTTGGCGCTGTGTCGCCTGAGATGTCGCAAAGAATACTATAATCTGCCCTTAATGTCAGTTTTTGAGACGGAACTCATCTTTAAATGCCTGTGAAAAGTGTTCTAAGTCTTTCTGAAAGCCCAATCATCTCACATCACTCAGAGTTCTGACTTTTGGGTGGAGTAATTAAAGTATTGACAGTTGAGTAAGTGGAGAGTTGGTTGAAGAAAGGGTGAAAATAGTCTTTCAGAAGTGCAAATGGACTGGAGAATGGGTGATTGGTTTGAACATTAAGGCCCTAGTTAGAAAATGAGAAAGCCTCCAAGAGTTCCATTTGTGCCTCCCAGAGTCATATTCGGTTTTTGCCATGTTTTTTCTAACTTGTATGGCAGGTAGTTGTGAAAGGGGCGAAGTGAAAAAGTAATATATGATTTAGGTGGGGGCTACAAAATCTCGGCATTCTTGTATTCCTTTACTACTGGGTGTTCATATTGTGATTTTAGACTTCGAGGAGGAAGTGACCATAAGAAAAACGTCACAGGTAGCCAATATATACTGAAACAACTAATAGTAGTGAGTTCATAGTAGAAAACACTACCGATGGAATGGTGCGAGCAGAGGCTCCTGGGACTCAAGTCAGCTTCGGACCCCCCACCGACATCCCAAGAACAATTTGATAAGCTCTATACTTTATGAACTTACCATGTATCGGATAACTGATAGCATCAGCAAAAACAACAAGCTGCATCCTGCTGGATCCAGCGCACCCTATGCGTCAGACGCTGCAGGTCGATACAACATAAACTCCAGTTTTGGGTCCGGACATCCGCCCTCTTTTCGTCTGAACGCAAAAGCCTCCTTCCAGATATACCGGACGTAGCCTGATGCAATTTACACAGCAACCCTGCCCCTAGCACAATAGCTGATCTGCTAGTATCGCTCAATGTATCCTGTTTAATTCTACACCTTTCCTGACACCCTATCATAGTGAAACCCCTTCATCTTAGCTCATCTGGTTAAAACCTTCTTACCAGCTTTCTTCCTATGAGACCACACTTTCTAAGGATTCAATCCCCTGCCTTCCCACCACTATGCTCACTTGCCAACCCCCCCTACACCCAACCTTTTTGCACAATACCTCGCGATCGCCTTTGATAATCTTCTTGGTCCGGCGGAGGTTTCAACAACTCTTTACCCTTTCACCATCTACCCCCTGATCCTATTGTTTATCCTCCCATATCTAGCTGGCATCCTCCTACTCTTTCCCTCTTCACCCACCTGCTTCCGTAGTTCTCAATAGTATATCCTATTGTAACGACCCTACGATAGGTAGCTACAATAACTACCACCTTAGCCCAAATGGTATATCAAGAGGTAGTCAAAGGTGGTATGGTCTAGTATACTTAGTATACAAGAATGCTGGTACGCCAAAGGGTAAGGCCTAGGGAACAGTAGAGTGACCTTAGGCATTCTATTAAGCAGGGTAACATTTCGGGAGAACATTCACCTAAGGGCAAGAGAATTATGGGAATGTTACCTGGACCTCCGAGACGACTTTTGTGGTCGACTGGAGGACTTCCAGAGTGGTTAATGGCAGAAGAGGGCAAAGTTACCCTACCTTGGGTATTTGGTCATTATGCCCCTGGACCCCAGTTACCCTACTAAGGTGGCCAAGTTACCCTACCTTCACTGGCAAAGTCATCCAAGAACTTAGAGGTCGATTGCCTCACATTCTATGGGCTCTTAGATGTTCTTGGGCGCACACGCATCTGCGCGGGGAGGCCCCACCACTGTGTACAGGTGGCCCGAACAGACTATTGAACTTGGGCGGGTTTTGCTAACACCCCCCTCTGGCCCCAGCGTTGGGACGGCGCGTCATAGGCAGAAGGCTGCATAGTTGCTCCTTTGCTAGTAAAAAGAGGTCATTGGAGCGGCTGCCATAACACCATAAACGTCGTCGCTGTCCGTCCGACTGAATGTCGTTCGCAGAATATATAAGGGGAGTATGGGTAACCGCCAAAATGGAGGTCGCCCATATATGGTCTCTCGGGCACCTAGGAGTCTATTCTAACCCACGGGTAGTAGGGTAGTCTTCCTAGTGGTACTCAGGTAGTCTCAGAAGGCCAGGGTGCTTTCGAGACAAATACCTTAGTAACCAGCCCGGGCCTTCTCCCCTTGATTTGTAGCATTACTATGGGTTGTTATTGGACTCTAGAGGTATGAGTCTTATCACGGTAGAGTATGTCCCGAGAGGCTGGCTATGGGTAGCGCCCACTTAGCCAACCATCGGCTACATCTCACCGGGGGAGCTTGCATGTCAATTTATCACATTGGATAGTCGAGTAGATTAAATGATGGACTGCATAGCTTGTATAGACGAACCTGCCACTGGGCCAGTGAGTCCACCACCTAGGTATTGCCTCCGGTTGTTGTCATAACAGTTAGCCACTGGTATGACTTCGATAGGAAGAGTTTTTCCACCTGCGGTTGTATTGGCGATACATTGCAGAAACTCATATCCTATTGATGGAGTTAAGTATACCCGAGTTGGTCCACTACTTCCGGCAGGATAATTCCTGATGGAGGGTAGACCCCAGACAGCCCTGAGCATGACTGGGTACTCGCACAAGGTTGGAGTAGTGGTGAATGTCAAAGGCTTAAATCTGATATCTACTTAAGTTTAAGTGTTTGGCATTCAACTTCGACAACCAACTTTTCCTCAAGAGAAGTAAATTGAGTAAAGCTTCGAGCTTAACCTTATTAAGATTTACCGTTGATTCTCCTGAATTATTTTACCTTATCTTTATCTTCTACTTTGAGTGTTTTGGTGCGGTCGCAACCTTAGAGTTCACCTCTCTACAGGCTGCCCCCGTTACACCTATGCTCCGGAGATCATAGAATCAGCTCCTGGTTTTTAATGTCCGCCCAAAGTGCATGCCTTGTGCTGCATATCCATCACTCTGCTTCTTACTTGGACTGTCCACCGGACAACCTATCACAAGCTCCCAGCTTTTGACTGTCCGCCTGACACTTTTCCCTATCTTCTAAGCCTACAATTGCCCCCGCTTGATGACCTCTCAAGACCTGTGCCCTTGATAATCATCAGCCTGACACATTACGATGCTCTTTCTACCGATGATAGAGCGGAACCCCATCTACATGCCACTACCCATTTCAATTGTCACTTCCGGACGCATTTGCCATGTATACGATCTATTTTATTACATTCTTCTGTTAATACACCATTACAGAGTAGTGTTAAAACAATTTTCCTCCTTGTCCTCTAGCTCAGCTCCTCTGGCCTGCAATAGTGTATCTGTCTCAGCTACTGCTCACAGATCTACACCATAATTCCTTTATGGCTCCAACTGCCCATCTTGTCTCCCAAGGTCAGCACGGCCATCTGCTGTCAATTCTGATAGTTCTGGCTCCAGATCAATTCCCAGTTCCCGCTTCAATGTCTCATCATCATTGGATTATCCTGCCATTCTCTCAACACACTTTCCCCGCTCCTGGGCAATTTTGGCCTCCAAAGTGTTCCGAATCCGCGCAATTATTACATCCTGGAATCACTCCCCCATCTTTCCCCATGTCTGTATCTGACTTCCAGCAGGCCTGTCTTCCTATCAGAGGACCTCTCTATCACCTGCCCCGTCCACTTGCGGTTTTCCACAGTATCCAGATGCCTTAGTCTAAAGCCATCAGGATACTATTCAAAACTTCAAGTCCACATTTCTTATCTTACCTGCAGCATTAAAATGCGTAAAAGCCACCTTATCCTCAATGATTTCAGACAGCCACCAAAGCAGCAAAGGGCTTAGGATGGCTGTCTGACAGATAAATGGGCAATCAATCTTAACTAAGAAGGGGGCATCCATCATCCCTTTCCTTTTCTGGCGAGAATAAAACTTGTCAAATATCACCCACCGAGTCTTTGCCGCTAGGAATCTATGACCACAGGCTGTCCCTCCAATTAAATTGAGTCTTCCCAGGGTCACAATAGTCTGTGGCAATGTTGAACTACTATACCACATATTTGTCTGGCAGGCAAATGAGTCTGTCCTCCTCTAATAGGTATGCCACCTTTCATGCACAGTCAGCAGGCTCCTCAGTGTCTAGCTTATAGAGTCCAGTTATAGCCCTCTTAGCTGTATAGAAATACTGGGATCTGCATGGACTCTGCTTTGCTGGACCTACAAAAGCATTGGCTGCCGGTCATTCTACTTGGCTTGAGAACTAGTTATAGGTTATTTATTAAGGGGAACACACCAGATCACTGGAGGCCATTGTAGAATCAGCAAAGTTGGGAACTCGCAATTACCTCATGCATCGTTTCAACACCTGCCGACCACCTCATTCTAGGTAATTACATCTGACAATTGATTTACGAACATCGTCCAGTCTCACATCATGTGATGGCCTTTGAGTACAATAGTACACTGAAGCTCAATCGGCATATTTCAGCTGCCCCTGGTGTGCTGTCCACCTATGCCATTCATTTCTGTTGTTGTGGGATCTGAGGGGCGTGGAGTTATGGCTGGTGGTGCCACCCGGTTCAAGACAGTTGGCGAGTGAGACAGGATCCTTCATGTGCAACAATTTTGGATAATAGATACTGGAACAGGAGCTCCCCCGGCTGGGGTAAGTCTCCTCTGCAGAACTCTGTGTATGTCTGAAGGTGGTTGCAAGTATCAATATTTGTGATTCACGAAACCCATACCCAATTGGTCTCTGTGTCCCCCAGCCTTATGACAGATTGCCATTCTCCTCATGCTGTTCTAATTTGTCCTCTTCATCCTCCTGACTGTCCTTATCATCCTCCTCCTCCTCACTCTGGCTATGGTCATTCACATATTCACAGTCTTCTGAGTCAGTAATGTGATTCACTAGCTGCCTCCCGCTGTCTGCAAAGGGCAACCTCTGATACTTCAAGTGGTGACGAAACCAGGACTAAAACGGCATCCCCTCAGCTACTTTCATGGGTCCCAGATATAAGAGATCCAGAAGAGGCTGGAATTATTGTTAACCTGTCTTTAGATTTAAATTTCTTGAGGCATCCGCTACTGACCTCTTTTGAATTTCTGTGCCCTTTCTTGGCAGACATGTTTTGTCCTTAGGCCCCCAGTGTTGTGGCATATTGTGCAGGCCAAAAGTGATAGCATAGAATAGTAGCTATTGGTGTTGGGGAACAGATGGTGTTAGTAAATGACTATTGGCTAAAGAGACAATATGGCATTTGAACTTGGCGGATAGAAAAGGTCTGAACGACCTGCTTTAAGCACTTGGATTGTGCACAGCTTGTCACTCGCTTTCATATTTGATGTCGTAGGCCTACCTGCGCAGTTGAATTGATAAGTACTATGGGAACTCGCTGCTGAGATCAACCTGCGCCTGCGCCTAGGTGACTGGATCACAATATGGGAGTTAGGAATTTAAGGTTCATGAAGTAGCGGAAGGGGTTTATTGGCATATGCAGACTAATTTAATTCGAGTAGGTATGCAAAGCAGACTGTAACAAATCAGGTTCAGGCTAGCGCTGGGAGGCCGGACATCAATCATCGAAGGTGCTGCTGAGGGGCAAGAGATTAAGTCTCAGGTAAAAACAAAGCAATGGAGCGGCCACTCAAAACTCATAATCGCAAGAAAGACATAAATCTAGTCCACAAAGCTTCCGAAATGAAAGCCAGAATAAAAAGCAGCCAGAGGAGAATGAACAATAGTCCGCAAAACTCCAACAGCCAACCCTTAAAGCAAGAACACAAAAAAAAACACTCCAAAAGAAACAAGAATGCAAAATCAAAGTCTAGAGCAAGAACATGCATAGAAAACTACTAGTGTTAACTCCCCCCATTGGGCGCAGACAAACCTGGCCAGCGGGTAGCCAGCTAACCCAAAACAACAATGTGCGGGAGAGAGAACACGATGAGGACGGCTGGCAAAGCTCCCAAGGCTAATCTCAAATAAAACTGTCCAAATGAAATGTGTCTGATTGCACCCTTCCTGTGTGATCCAAAGATCGTAGGTTTAGATTGGCCACATTGGGATAGGAGACTAGCTCATCCACAGTAGGCTAATTCAAAATGGAAGTAGACTGTAAAGAATAGCAACAATCTGCGGAATGCCACATGCGAAAATGAAAAAAAAAATATAAAAGAAAAGAAAGATCCAAGCTTCTGCATCCGCCAACTACTATTTGTAGACTGTTTGAAACGGACCTAAATCATGTGCATTGCCTGGCAATAGCCACATTGGGTTAGGGCGGACTAGCCCTGCTGGCACAGACTAAGCCAGGACAAAAACAGACTGGAGAGAACTGAAGGTGTGTTTCCACTGGCATATCTGTAAAACCTGCTGCCAACAGAGTAGTAGATGAGAGGCATGATAGTTGTAACCTCAACTTACCAGGCACAAAGAAACCCTCACTACTCGGGCTGGCTGGAGGGGAGGTGGCTGGGGTTGATTTTTATTCTGCCTCAGCAACTGGAATATCCAATACATCACCACAGCATGGATCACAAGGGTAATAGCTACTACAGGGCATACGAACCAGGATTGCAGATCGGGATGGAGGCTGCTCGATCCGTGAGGCCAGCGTCAATAGGGGCTGAGCTGATGCTTCTATCTGTATCTGCTGAGAGGCCACAGTGACTTCATTGTCACTTGGGTCAGAAGTCAATGGAAGAGGCCTGTTGTGAGGACCAGGGCCCCTGGTAGATAGACTGCAGACAATCTTTCTTGGGGGCTCTGCAGGGTCTGCTGGAGGGTTTGGCCCACCAGCTTCAGTCATTGCTTCTAGGCCACTTTTCCCATTATGATTGACTGCCGTCCAGGTAGAGTGCCCAGACACCTTCTTCTTGTTAGTCCCCTGTCCTGTCTGTTGGCCAGACCACAAGATACTGCTCTTCAGATTAGCAGTAGGGTAAGATTGCTTACCAGGAGGTGGTGGGGAGGGGGTAGAACAATAGCCCGGAATCTCAATACCAGCGGGATTGGCGCCGGCATTGTAAAAAACTTCACAGTCAGATCCCCCCTCATCAATGTCTACCATAGCACTAGGCCACAGAGTTCTACTCTTTCTCATGCGCTTCTTGGTCGTTGTTGTCTGCGATAAGGGGATCTCTTTGCAGCCATTGCAGACGACTCTCATTTCATGCCATCCTAGCTATCATGATCGCTACTCTGTGGTGTCTTAGGAGAAGGACCTTTGTAATGACAACATGCAAAATGGTGGGTAACAGGAGAACTAGTCCCTGATTCCGAAGCTGAACTACTATGTCCCTAGAACAGCAGATCTATTGGTTCGCCCAGTGTATTACCAGACCCCAAAATACAGATATCTCAGTCACTTTGGATTCGGATCATTTCAGCGCGCTGCAGCAGTTTGCCTTAGTCAGAACGGAGCAAACATTTACCTTCTCGTGAGGTGCCAATGAGCAAACAATATCTGTATCCATGTGCTAGGACTCTGTCAAACTTCCTAATCATATTGTCCTTGATGGGTTCATTCATCTCCAGCCAATAAACCTGTTCATTGCCTTGCCACGGGATCTTGTCCAAACCTGAGGGGTTGGGGGTCTTTGGATCGGTAAGGGATCGCTCCTCTACACAAACGTGGAAGCAGTATGGAGTGGCCAAAGCTACAAGATACAGGTTAGCATATACTAGACAGCTCCAATACGGACAGATTGAGACAACTTGCAATTGTTCCCGGCTGCAATAGTGGCTGCCACAGCAGCCTCTCGGTCTCTCACTAGCCTTTCCATGCCCCTGCGATGCTTTTTTGCCCTGTCTTTTAGCAAGGAATTGGGGCATTCGGTAAAACGTCACCCCTGTTTAGAGTCATGTTGCCAGAGTGCCACCTTGCCAGTGCCAGCACTCGTAATGGGTGAAAGAGTAAGAGAAGGGACTTGAATAGCTGCCCATTGGGAGTCCGTACTGTCCAGCCAGATAGGGATCCAATTCAGCTCTCTTTTCCGCTTCATAGCAGTCCTCCAAGAGCTATAGTCCTGACTGAAAACCTATGATTCGGGAAGCCACAGACGAGCTTAGACAGGAAAATCGCCATTCTTTTCATTCCCAGTCGTCCTTGGGTAAATCAATCCAACTTTTGAGTTTGCCATGACAATAGATGTCGAGGTGGGGTGGTAGTTCATAGATCTGGACGAGTTTTTTCTTTCTTTCTCATAAGTCTGTCTTTCGGCGAATTCAGGAGATCTGCTAGATGGTACTGTTAGCTTTGAGGATAATGTTTGTGCAAGATACGAGTATGGAAGGGGAGCAGATTGGCCAGACAATTTGGACAGTTCTGCAGCCGATAAGGCAAGTTGTGCGGACAATAAAGCAGTTCTGCCGGCCATGATGGCTGTGAGGACATGGTCAGCCAGCAAATGGAAATAAGAAGTACTGAATTAAGCTGAGGATATACTAATGGTCCTGCTAATGAGTGAGAGATTGTGGAGAGCTTGGTGATAGTGTGTGCTATTGGGATAGGTGGGCAGATCAACAAGGATATGATTATTACAGAGTAAAGGAGTGTGGAGAGGAGATGGATGAGGAAGGGAGGGAGAGCCTTCATAGACTGTATCAGGACGCATTGAGTGGGGTTCATAGGATAGTGCCCTGTACAAACTTGAATGTTGATATCTTGAACAGTCAGGTCATCCTCACCTACACGGGGTAAGCCCCATATAAGCTTTTAAGCCGGAAGGGAGCAGTAAGCCACGAGCAAGGCATTGGAAAACCTCAATTTTACCAGATCGCAACCTTCCCAGCCAAACGCACAATCCCGTATTAGTCAGCTCCGGTATCAGTCACCAGCAGAACGTCAATCTGGAAGTTTGTTTCCAAACGTTAAGTGTAAAAGGTGAATACTATTAAAGGATACTTTGAATGTCTGAACCTGACAGCGATCATACACAGCAGGTTTGAAGTTACCCTATGTATCAACTCTTGAAAGAAGTCGGCCTTTGATCTTGAAAGAGTAAATCTGCCGCAGCCCGTCTTAGGTCATCAGCTTATGCCTTCTCCACCTGATCTCTTGAAAGCTAAGTTCCACCCATGAATACAATGTCCTAAAACTTGACAAAGTCTCCTTATTGTCGGCGACGCTATCAACAAGCTGCTGTATATGAAAGGCACCTTCAAACAATGCATAGTGATAGTGTTTTATCCCTCCAGGCAATTGCAGACCCAACTTCAGTCTCACTGCGGATGACCACTTTCATACCTAATAGAAATGTCAGCCAGAGCGACTCGGACTACAAATCTGATCTTCGGCTGGAGAGTGCAGATTGCCAGGTAGTAGCTGAAGGGAGAGGTGATATGCAGTACGATTCAGACATGGAAGGCATTTCCCAACCACCAGCACGTGGACATCTATCCAGTCAAGATACTATTCCAGGTGCTGAAAGACCAGGTGGCAATGTTGATAACTATAGAGAGCTCAATCACACAAAAGCAGATGAGCCCCAGGACCCTTTCTCATCAGAAGCCGACTTTAATTTGACAAGCTGGTTTATCGGCAATAAGGTAGGCAAGTCACAGATCGACGTGTACTTCGCAGAAGGTTTGAGCAGCACAAATTCCAGATCCTTGTCTACGAACCTATTCAGGAATACAATTCAAGTAGGGAGCGATTAGACTCTGATATAGATATGGCTGATTGGTGGTTGGAGACACAGGTATGGAATATGCACTGACAGGCTTCAAGGGTTCAGTGTTTCCCGTGTCACCCTCTTGTTCTGGTCCCTGGTAGAGCACTCTGACTGCCGGTTTAACTGTGGTACCCATTATCGGATTTTCTGATCAGACTCACCTTACACATTTTTCAGGAGATAAGCAAGCCTGGCTGGTATACGTGACAATCAGGAATATCCTTTTGCAGACGAGAAACAACCCTGTCAAGATGCCTGTTCTGCTTCTGGCATTGGTGCCTGTGCCACCAAAGCTCACAGGTTAATCAACCCGTGTAGACAAAGCCCAGCGACAAATTAATGCAGATGCTCTGCAGGCAGTCTTTGACCTTGTCTTTGCACTATTGCAACAGGTCGCCCAAGAAGGCATGGGAATGGACTGTGCATAGGGCAAAATATGCCTTTATTTTCCTATCCTTGCGGCCTGGATAGCAGATCATGCTGAGCATGCCACCTTGCATGCAAGAGGTAGCAGGTCGTGCCCAAGGAGTGAGGTTCTATACAAAGAGCTTGGTGGGAAACCGCAGAAGATGTCTAAGGGCCGCAACTACATCCGTTACAGGGAGGAAGCCTTGAAGCATGAGCTGTGAGAGCCGGTTACTATTGTACAATATCTTCAGCAGGTGGTCGTGAAAATAGGAATCAATGTATTCACTGGCCTCCACCGAGTGAACCCCGCCGACCTACATAAGCCTGACCTCTTACACAACATTTACCTCAGCCTGTTCAAACAAATGATGTTCTAGGTAGATGGGTTCCGGAAAAGCACAAACAACAGCAGGCATTCAACGATGCCTGGAAAGAAATTGCTCAGTATCCCAGATTTAGCGTACCAAAAAAGCCCTTTCAGTAAGTCACATAATGGCAAGGTAACGAAATACAGAACCTCATTCGGTATATTTGGGCCGTATTAGCATCTGGAATGCGAAATCCAGTCAGTTCACAACATCACGGTTGCCAGAATGCCTTGAAGTGTGTTAGTGCACTAGTTGATTTCTGCCTCATGGCCCAATATCGCATTCATATATCAGATACACATTCTTAGATGGAAATGTACCTGATGACCTATGACGTGACAGAAGATATTTCATTTTCCCTGAGTTTCGTACCTTGGACAGTACACGGAGAGAGGTAAATCTGCAGGATCGGGTACTATGAGAACTCATTGCGAACCAGGATGCTAAAGAGGTCCGCCATGACACTGCTGCCAAATGCCGTCAGCAAGGGGATGAAGATAGGCTTCAAAGACTTAATCACCAGGAAGAGTTGATCCGCCATGAAAACCTCTTCAACTTATCAAACTGCACTACAATACTCACTTTTCCTCCCATGTACAACGTTTTAGGTTCATACCAGTGTATTCAACAGAGGTCAGTAAGCTAGCGTATAAGTAACAAATTAAAGAGGGCTACAGCTGGTCAAACAAAAATGAAGCCGCCTGCCATATCTTGTCAGATTATAGCCAACAGGATACCTTGGGAATGAGATTGCAGACGGTGGAAACACTGTTGAAAGCAGAAAGTTTGATGAACAATAGATAACAGTAGGTGAGTGGTGGTGGCTTCAAGCAGAAGAATACCCCGGTGTGTACTAAAAGGCCCGATCAGAAATATCGGCACACTGACCGAGCTTTGTAGAACCTGTGACATTGATTATGGCAACTTAAGGGAGGAGATGTTATGTTCAATGAAGCTGACTGTCGCCAAAGAAACACTGCTGCATACTGACTCCGTTGAAGTCGGGTTACTTCCTCTAGAGCAATTTTCACAGCTTACTATGTCCAGTTGATGACTTTCATTTCCACAAACTGACATCTTCGAGATTCACGGGGCGTGAGGTACTAGAACAAAGGCTTTCTGCAAGAGTGGCCGCAGAGACCATTTGGTATGGATCCAAGTGTGACAAATCGTGACTAAGCAAGGCAGATCTCACATGACTAATAGTTATTCGTCATAAGCTATGTTTTGGTGTCATGCTGTGTAGCCAGTTGACTTATAGTTCTCAGATGACTCACACTTGTGTATCATTCGTTTATTATGATTGGTTGATGTTTCTATGACTGTCACAAATCGTGACTAAGCAAGACAGATTTGACATGACTAATAGTTATTAGTTATAAGGTATGTTAATATTTCGCGCTATGCAGTCAGTTGACTCATAGTTCTCACATGACTAGCACTTGGGTGTCATCGTTGTGTTATGATTGGTTGATGTTTCTATGACTCACGATTGTCAGTCATAAGGATGTAATGACTTTCGGGTGTGACTCATATTATGAGTCACAAATCTTCGGCAGCTGACGCGCTTTGCGCACCGGATATGTTTTATGTTATATGGCTGGTTTACGGTATGTTGCGCAGTGACTGACAGGAGTCATCTGATCGATTTCGGGCAATACTTGTTATGAGTCATTAAACAGTGTGACTCAAGTTATGAGTCACCAGAGTTAGGGTTGTTGGCGTGAAGAGTCTATATATGAAGGAGACTCGGTCACAGGAGTGACCACGAACCATCTCCCCTACACCTCCGGCGATTGAAATCTCAACACCAGGAGAAATCATCGTCACTTCCATCCACCCCCCTCTCCTCAGACACGCCACATTGCCTCTGTCTGGGTGAAGCCATCTCCCTTCCCTCTTCCTTTCCCTTCTGGTGGTCTGGCCTGGCAAGCTTGTTCCTAGGGGTTGGTAGAGTTCGCCTTCACCCCCTCTTCCCCGGGCTCGCTTAGGCAGCCCCCCACGGTTGGCAACCACTGACCCGTCAACGGTCGGTTTTTAGTCTCGTTCGATCGGTAAAGTAGCTGTCCCCGCTGGCATTGCTCTCTGGTGTTGCGCTATCTCCTTTGTGCTCTGCTGGTACGGTCGGACTTTTCGAAACATCGTGACACCATTTCCATCCGCCTTCCTCACACTTCTCGTGTCAGCTAGGCCTCCGCCCACCCCCTCCCCGACGTTTGGATCGGCTGGCACCCTACTGCTCCCGGCTCTACCTCCACCTTCAGACCTCTGCTCCCTTCTGATGTCCTAGGACTAGGGGCGCATGTTTAAACCTTCTCTCCGTTTCCTGTTTCCCGAAATTGCGGACCAGATCTTCCTCCGACTGCCATGAGCCCTCCTTCGCTGGGCGGCACTTTCCTCGAACTTGGTTGCTTTCCTAAGCCTCGGCTGGCGGGGCTATATGCCCCCGGGAGTTACCTCCCCTCGTTGTGTCCCCGAGACCCATATTCAGGAGTCCCTATTCCTTCGGGAGCTGGGCCCGGTGGGGTTTTATTACAGTTTAGCTTATAGGTGGTTGACTTGGGGGAGTGGATTTGTTTTTCCTTTGTTGGTGGTGTCTACTGTCGGTTGGGGATGTTTTTCTTTTAGGCTAGGCTTTCGCGGGGGTAATTTGTTCGTGGCTTTCAGGCCCGTAGTCTCATCTCCTTGTAGTTTCTACCCATAGTACGGGGCAGGGGATTCTTTCTTTGTAGGGCAGGGTCAGAGGGTTTTGGCTTCGGGATAGCGGGCAGGACTGTACTTGGCAGTTTTGGTCCACATGGCTTACATTCCAGCCGAGGACCCTTGTACCTAACACCGTGCGATGAGCACAGTTGTGCATTTTGCCCCAATAGAAAAAGTAAATAAGCAAGATTAAAATAAAAAAAATAAAAAACAAAAGTAAAACAAAGAAAAAAAAGTAAAAAAAAATCGGTCACAGTAGTGACCACGAGCCATCTCCCCTACACCTCCGGCGATTGAAATCTCCACACCAGGGAAATCATCGTGGGATTCCACCACCACCCCCTCTCCTCCCCCTTGATGGCTTCTGCCTAGGGGAGCAATGCTACAACCACTCCTCTCCCTCTGGGGTCTACCCCCTCATCCACGTGTTTCTTGTTCCTGTTCATTGTGGACTCCCACTCATGAAGTTCAGTTCTCCCCTGACCCCGCACTTCCTTTCCACCTCGCTTAGGTTTTGCACCGTCGGCATTCTGTCCCCTGCGCTCACGGTCGGCACTGAGCTTTCCAAGCCCTTTGCGAAGTACCTTTCTGTCTCGGTTATGTGGTCCTGTGGGGGAACACTTCGATTAGTAACTGCAGCACCTCGTCTTCGTTTCGCATTCGGAAAAGCATCGGCCGCGGTTACTCTAGTCAGTTGTTGCAAGTGTTCGGAACTCCTTCCTTCTCCCATCTCCCTTCCTCTACCTTCTTGGTTTTCGTCCCTTTGCTCGGTTACAGCTACTCCCATCCCCTCTCTTCCCACCAACTCAGCTGGCACCTTACTGCTCCCCCCCAGCGGTCAATCTTCGGTCGCTATACAAAAACCCGCCTCGGTTACGCCCGTCCTCCTGGCCGTCGCTTTTGCCGCTTTGACACGCCCTCCGGCGACCGCTCACCAGAGTCGCCTCCATACACCGTCCTATCCTGCCGTCGGGCATCGCTTCGTCCCCCGGCACCGCTCCGGTGTGCAGGTCCATACTCTCACTTCCTAGCTCAGGCTGATACACGTCACTTATCAGAGGTAAATTTCCTTTGTCAGGGGTTCATTCATTTCCTTTGTTCTTATATTTTGTAGATGTCACTAAGGGTTCTCCTCTCCTTCCTGCTTGCTTCTTTCCTTTCTATTTCCTTCGGGTGTACGTCTATATTCATGGGATTTGGTTAGGCGATAGGCCAGATGTGCCGTTGGTCTCATACCAGAGGGACTTGGGGGTTGAGATGTTTCTTGGGGTGAGGAGGGTAGGGTTTTTGTCGGCCATATTGTTAAAGATGCATGCTGACTTTGTACCTTAATAAAACAAACGCACTTGATTTAAAAAAAAAAAGAAAAAAAAGAAAAAAAAAGAAAAGTAAAAAACGGTCACAGTAGTAACCATCCTCCGTCTCCGCTACACCTCCGGCGATTGAAATCTCAACACCACGAGAAATCATCGTCTCTTCCATCCACCCCCCTCTCCTCAGACACGCCACATTGCCTCTGTCTGGGTGAAGCCATCTCCCCTCCCTCTTCCATTCCCTTCTGATGGTCAGGCCTGGCAAGCCTGTTCCTAGGGGTTGGTTGAGTTCGCCTTCACCCCCTCTTCTCACGGCTCGCTTAGGCAGCCCTCCACGGTGGGCAACCCCTCACCCGTCAACGGTCGGTTTCTAGTCTCGGTCAATTGACAAAGTAGCTGTCCCCGGTGGCACTGCTCTCTGGTATTGCACTATCTCCTTTGTTCTCTGCTGGTATCGTCGGACTTTTTGAAAACATTGTGACACCGTTTCTGTCATCCTTCCTCGCACTTCTCGTGTCGGTTAGCCCGCCGCCCTCCCCCTCCCTGACGTCTGGATCAGCTGTCACCCGACTGCTCGTGGCTCTACGCCCACCCTGAGACCTCTGCTCCATTCTGATGTTCTCGGACTATGGGCGCATGTTTAAACCTTCTTTCCCGGTTCTGTTTTGCAAGATAGCCGACCGGATCTTCCTCCGACTGCCACGAGCCTTCCTTCCTTAGACGGCATCCTCTCGAACTCAAAAGCTCTTCCTGAGCCTCGGCCGTCGGGGTTATTTAGCCCCTGCGAGTTACCTCCCCTTTGTGTGTCCCCAAGACCCATCATTCATGAGTCCCTATTCCCTCGGGAGCTGGGCCTGGTGGGGTTTTCTCTGTCGGGCAGGGTCAGAGGGTTTTAGCTTGGGGAAGGCGGGATGGACTGTAGTTGGAGGTTTTGGACTACGTGGCCCACGCTTGGCAGAAAGTCCGTTGTACCTAAGACCGTGGGATGAGCACAGGTTTGCGTTGCCCCCATAGAAACAATTAATTATCGAGATTAAAAAAAGAAAAAAAAACCGGTCACAGTAGTGACATCCTCCGTCTCCGCTACACCTCCGGCAATTGAAATCTCAACATCATGAGAAATCATCGTCACTTCCATCCACCCCCCTCTCCTCAGACACGCCACATTGCCTCTGCCTGAGTGAAGCCATCTCCCTTCCCTCTTCCTTTGCCTTCTGATGGTCGGGCCTGGCAAGCTTGTTCCTAGGGGTTGGTTGAGTTCGCCTTCACCCCTTCTTCTCCGGGCTCGCTTAGGCAGCCCTCCTGGGTCGGCAACCCCTCACCCATCAATGGTCGGTTTGTTAGTCCCGGTCAATCGGTAATGTAGCTGTCCCCGGTGGCACTGCTCTCTGGTATTGCACTATCTCCTTTGTGCTCTGCTGGTAGGGTCGGACTTTTCGAAACACTATGACACCGTTTCGGTCAGGCTTCCTCGCACTTCTCGTGTCAGCTAGCCTTCCACCCTCCGCCTCTCTGACGTTTGGATCGGCTAGCACCCTACTGCTCCTGGCTCTACGCCCACCACCCGACTTCTGCTCCCTTCTGATGTCCTCGGAATAGGGGGGCATTTGTAAACCTTCTTTCCGGGTCCTGTTTCCCGAAATAGCGGACCAGATCTTCCTCCGACTGCCACGAGCCTTCCTTCTTTAGGCGGCATCCTCTCGAACTCGGTCGCTCTTCCTGAGCCTTGGCTGGCGGGGCTATATGCCCCCGGGAGTTTCCTCCCCTCGTTGTGTCCCTGAGACCCATCATTCAGGAGTCCCGATTCCCTCGGGAGCTGGGCCCTGTGGGGTTTTACTATGGTTTAGCTTATAGGTTGTTTGACTTGGGGGAGTGGGTTTGCTTTTCTTTGTTGGTTGTGTCTACTCTCGGTTGGGGATGTTTTTCTTTTAGGCTAGGCTTTCGCGGGGGTTATTGGTTCGCTGTTTTCAGGCCTGTGTTCTCATCTCCTTGTAGTTTCTACCCATAGTACTGGGCAGAGTTTTCTTGTTCGGGCAGGGGCAGTGGGTTTTATCTTGGGGATCGCGGGATGGATTGTAGTTGGAGGTTTTGGGCGACATGGTCTTCATTCCGGCCGAATGCCCGTTGTACCTAGGACTGTGGGATGAGCACATGTGTACATTTACCCCGATAGAAACAATTAATAAATGAGATTAAAAAAAGAAAAAAAGAAAAAAAGAAAAAAAGAAAAAAAGAAAAAAAGAAAAAAAGAAAAAAAGAAAAAAAACAAGAGAAAATGGTCACAGTACTGAGTCACGAACCTTCTCCCCTACACCTCCGGCGATTGAAATCTCAACACCATGGGAAATCATCAAGGTTGATCCCTCTCCTCTTCTTTGATAGCCTAGTGGCCTAGAAGGGTGAAGCTACTCCCCTCTGCCTCTCCCCTCTGATTCCCTCCTGATCACATTGTCTACGGGCAGTCTTTCTCTAGGGGTTTCACTGTTACTCTCCCCTCCTTTCTCCGCACCGTGTTTCGCTGCCCTCCCTTAACACTTTGCACGGTCGGCAACCCCCTTACCTCGTCAATGGGTCTGTCGCAGCCTCGGGCTATTGGTGAAGTAGTGGCCCCGGTGGCTCTACTCTCTGGTATTGAACTATCTCCTGAGAGTCCTGTCTGGTACACTCGGCATCGTCGAAAAATGGTGATCTCGCTTCGGTCGCCTTCCCTCGTACTTCTTGGTTTGGGTCTACTCCTCCATTCTCTGCTCCCACGGTTTCGTCGGCTCGCATCCTACCGCCTTCTCTCCTTGGCTGGCACCCTACTGCCCTCACCGCCTGGCCTCTATTCCCTCATGATGGTCTCGAGCTGGTATCCCGCAGGGCTGCGTCCATGCTGGTGAAATTCTCTTGTTCCTAGGGATATCATGCTGCCGCCTCTGTCCCTCGCAGGATATGCACCTCCCCCAGTCTGGTTTCTGGTGTGCCTACGGTCTTTACTCTGTCCTGCCACACACTTCCTATGTGTTGGTTTGGATTCGGATCTCCCTCCGCGGATCGCTTGCCCCTTCGGCCGGGCTTTATGCCCCCGGTACTTCTACCCCTTCGCGTATGCCGTTGAGGCCATGACTTTCTCCTGCTGGCTTCTTGATCCCTTCCCTGATTCGTCAGAATGGGGTCTACTGTTGGGCTAAGGGTGGATTGTCTATGGTTCTTGGGTTTTGGTGTTCCTTTCCGGACGGCCTTGAGGTTTCCTTACTTTTCCTCGTGTGTTCACTGTCGGGTTGGGGTTTTGTCTTCCGGGCTGCATGTCTGCGGAGGGTTTTTGGTTCGTTGTATTCAGGCCTGTACTTTTGCTTGTAGTTATCTACTCATAGTATTGCACCTTAGCAAAAGTAACCGAATATTTCGCGCGGCAACCATCGATCACGCGACATCGCAACCTCCCCCTTAGATTCTGCTCCCTGAAGGGTTACTGCAAGATCTATTATATAATTTTCTAGG
>Ga0307509_10004764_pt1 | contig 19339 bp, 20 predicted proteins | sample 10_EM_MG_FD_202245 | JGI IMG/M metagenome (GOLD analysis project Ga0307509, IMG submission 202245) | Populus trichocarpa ectomycorrhiza microbial communities from riparian zone in the Pacific Northwest, United States - 10_EM | ecosystem: Host-associated > Plants > Roots > Unclassified | place...
CCCCTGGCCACAGCCTTCGTAAGTCTCCGTAGCCGACAGTGTTCGAGGTGAATGTGTACATGTATGCCCGGAATGGAACTCACCACTCTCCCTCGAAACTGACGTTCGCATGTGCACGCCCTTGCTTCACTCTTGTACCACTGGCTGGATCCTAGGGGCAGTACCTGCATATACTTGAGGCCTATGGGCTTATGTGCGGATACCAAAACTAGTATGACAGCCCTGTGAAATGGGAAGCGCCGGGGTGCTCGGTAACTCTCGCGTCGGTGTCCAGACGCATCGCTCAGCTAGTCTCATGATCTTCCGTGTCGAGCGCCAAAACCGATCTTCACTTCCGTCGATCACGCTCACAACTGGGGTTCCAGGTTGAACGCTCGCTCGCTTCCGCAGGGATATCCAAAAAAAGTCGAGTGTATCCGGCTACATGCCCCGCTGACTACTGCCATCCGGGCGGCGGTTGTTCGTTGCTACACCCCAGAGCGGGAACTCCGACCAGATTCCCGGATTGGGTTTCGGCATGGCCGCGCTGGACCTGGTGGCCCGGGCCCCTCCCTGTTCCCTATCGTTCGCGAGTACGGGAGGCACCCAAGTTTGCACGTTCGTTCTATCCCCGGTACATTCTCGGGCTCTGTGTACTTGGATAACCGCTTCCAAGTCCCGACTTGGCGTTTGCCCAGATAACAACGACCCAGTTTGAGAATTGGATCACCCGCTGCTCCTAGCTGCGGAGTTGCACAAAGGCTCAGGTCATTCAACCCCGGATACTCATTAGGTTCCGGATCTCTCTTGTATCCTTGAATCCCCACTCGTAACTACACTTCCACCACGCGGTCGAGTATGTTCCGCCCCCTTTCTGTTACTATCCAGGGTTCACCCGTGGTCCGTTGACCCTTCTTACCGTATCTCAGTACCGACCTCGGTGAAACACCTGGGATAACGCCGCCGTCCAGGCAACCGGAAAGATGCAGGCCCTCATCAGTGGAATGATCACAACTGAGCGGGTCCTCCGACCACTGTGTGAACACAGATCGTTTCGTCTGACCAGGCGCACGATATACTTGGGTCCGGTGCGGCGTTCTCCCCAACGCCGACGCGTGCAGAACCTTCAACAACTGTGCCGCCGACCTCGCGGACGGGGGACGCGAGTGATCACGTCGTGCCCCAGTTCGCGATCGTTGCCGATCCTCGGAGGGACTGGAGGGGTACCCCTAGTATCACCGCCTCTCTGGGCCTTCTTTACGAGTACGTGGCTCTACTCGGTTATTCTCCAGATTCAACACTGAATAACTTGTCTTCTCATTGTTTAGTTTTTCTCCGCCCTTGGCGGTGTCGCCAGCATCGAGGAACTACCGAGGCGGAGTCCCCATTCATGGAATACTTAAAGCTTATCAAGGTGAAGTGTTCGAAAGGGTGGCCATTGGAAGCCGCCAGAACTGTTGGCCCCGCATAGTGTTTGTTACTGTATTACAATCTCGAACCACGTTTACCAACCTGTGAACACCAATCTATTACTATTATCTCAGGACTCACCGGTACCCCTAGGATAAGAATACATCCAAACACCGCGAGGGCGCAGCATAAAAGGATCTCCGGTCCCATGATAAAGGTGGAGAAGCGAGTATCGCATGGGATGACAATGGCGGAGATGGGAGAACCGCACGAAAGGACCCTCGAGGCTGATAACCAGCTCCTGAGATCTGAGCGCCGGGCCGATTCGAGAGTGAGGTGCCAAATCAGCCGTTATTCCCATTGGTCGTCCACTTGAGGAGCAACTTCAAGGCCAAAAGCACATGTCTCAGTGCCCTCGTCCACGCCTCTTCCTGACTAAACTGGACCTTGACCGAAACGTCCCCGATCTTATCTTTGACGATCCTGATGGTCGTTTCCCAAGTGTCAGAACCGGATAAATCCATTTCAATCAACGTGGGACGCAACTGGTGTGGGAACTCGGCGGTCGGATCCTGAGCTTTTACGAACTCGAGGATTTGGCGTAGGCAGTCGAGGAAGGCAACCATCGCGTGGTCGAATCGCCTATTGTGGAGGATTCGTCCGAAGTGGAGGTCGCCCGAGCCATGCAGTTCTAAGCTAGCCTTGTCCCCGTTTATCCTCTCGATACGGGAGAATGACCCCATTGGGACGAGGGCCCAGCTAGGGTATCCGCGTCAGAGTTGCCAGCCGCACCGACGAATGATGACCTACTTTTCGAATGAAAAGTCTAGTTTGCGGGCGATGGTATACAGGAGTAATAGTGTCTGACCCCAGGCAGCATTGATCTCGGCCCATTCTACCTGAAAGTCCCCTTGAATACTGTGATAAAGGGCAGAAACAGTGGGACTTACTGGGACGCCGGGCACACGTCCCAGACGCAGGCCATTGATCGTTCCGAAAACGCCGTCGTGACCTATGCGAAAGGCGTCGTTGTATACGTTCGTTCGTTCCAGCTTTTCCAGCGTAGCGGATTCAGCAACGTATGCTGCCCTGAGAGCTGCGAGTTGGGACGTCTGCTCGGTGGCTCGGAGCTGCTGCGAGTTATATGCCCGCCAAAAGCTGTGCAGCGTTTAGTTGGAGAAATGGAGGGGATGAAGGGGCTACGAACTCTGCCTCATCCTCCTCTAATGCCTTCTCTTCGAGTTCAAGAGCCTTCAACTCCGACTCTAATTGTTCGCGTTCCTTCTCTGCCTCCCTAAGCTGGCTAATCGCAAGCTTCTCTTCCTGCGCCAGCTTCGCAATCTTCTTCTCCGCCTCTTCTGGGGTCAACCCATCCTTCTCCCTCTCTTTCTCCTTCCTCACCTCCTTCTCGAACGCAATATACCCATCTCTCTCTTTCTTTGTCTCATCTAGTTGCCTCGTGAGTGAGGTCAGGAGCAAATGGGTACACTCTGCGCATAAGGGGTGATCCACATCCGTCCGACTCGATATTAAGTTCATTAGCCGTTGAGTGGATCTGATATGCTGGGATATTGGGGTAGGCTTATGAAATGAAGAGTCGTCTGCTGGTGGTTCATTTGGCTTGGTCTGCGTGGACACTTTCCCGGTAGTCGTATGAGAGGTTGGTGTGTGTCGAACGATGCTGTCTTGAAGCAAAACGAAAGATTCGCTCGGAAGTTGTTCCCGGTGGGTGTGTTTGATGGTGTCATGTGAGACGGTGGATGATTGTCGGGAGGATGAGGAAGTATGCGCGGATCTCTGCCAGGCTGCCTTAGCAGCCGGTGGCGATGGGATCCTAGACAAGCGTTCTGCATCCGTCGGCACAGTTGAGCTAGATGAACGGGAGGGAGGAAGGGAGGCTGCGATCATATCCCATGCCGAAGGCGTTAAATCCACCAGGGACGCGTCTAGCTGTGGGCTACCGGTTAGCACAACGAGGGGTGGTTGAGAGTTAACGCACTTGTAGCGGTTGCTTGCATTGCTGACATACGAACGCCATGGCGGTTAGCCGCAACCCATTGACATTGGTAGTGGCTTGGCTTCTGGTGTGGCGAGTATATTCCCACGTTTGCTCGTCATATTAGTAAATCATAGAGACTCGCACCCAACCGACTGCGTTCTTAGGGCAAGGTAGCTTAATTGCACAGTGATATATAGTACTTTTACGGGGAGAACGTCAAGAAAGCATAGTTCTAAAACGACGCTGAATCGTGGGGGCCCGAAGTGGCCCCTCAAACCGGGACAACAAACGCGAGCATAGCATATAATGTCGTTGACGTCCTTCCATACTGACCTACCCAAGCGCACCATATCCATATGAAGCATGGCAGGTGTATTAGGAGACTATGTGTCACCTTGGTTGTCGAGGTCAGGGTCGGTAAACGTGTAGTTACACTTCACGCAGACGAAGAATAGCGTCATGCGCGTCTGCTTCCGTTTCGACTGGTCCTGGAAGAAAACACAACTATAAGTTCAATCGGGTGAGCGATCATCTCTGGCTCCGTTCGAGGAAACGGATAAGTACTCTGCGTTTCCACAATTTGGGCAGGACATGTTTGAGTGAGCCTGTCACGATAAAAACAACGTCTGTGAACATGGCTCGCGGTTTCGGATGTGAATGGAACACACCAGGGTCGGATCCGTACCGAGGTCGGTCGTGACTCCCTTCTGTTCCCTACACGCGAAAAACCAAACAATGAACAGCAAGAAAGCGAAACTTCGGAGTACATACTTCGTCACGGTCAACAAATCGTTCCTATACACACATTTGTTCTCGCCAATCTCGTCGTACTCGCAAATCCTGCACGCGTAGACCATGATCCTCCGCTGTGGGTCTGCCTTGGGGTACAGCAGGTTGTTGCATTCTGAACAGAAGTGGAGGGAAGCCTTATATCGTTACACAGTTTCAGCTCTTTGCCAATCTGTGTTTGCGTAACCGGTATACGGACCATGTCTTCCAGGGGATCCGAGGCAGGAAGATGGATGTGGCGGACCAAGGGAAGGCAAGCTTATGTAATCACAACGGACCTGCACTTCGATCGGAATGTACACGCTATAGTGACGACGAGCGGGGAAAAAGTACTCGGAAGTAAGATAGCAAACACGCCATCCGTTGGAAAGGCCAACAAAACCGAGCCAGATAATAACCTACATCCCCATCTTCGCGTCGAATTTTCGAAAATGCTGGAAGGAAGCCTAAGTCACTATGCGGCTCCCAACGAAACCACGGACGATGAAAGGTGAACAAATCAACCCGGAGACGAGACCACACTTTTCAAGGTCGTAGTGTCTGCGATGACGATTCAATTCGGAATTTGGAGGCCCCGAATCCCATTTTCTTGTCAGAGGAAGCCGGCAGAAGGATTCCCAGACTCACGCAGGTCCGCTTTGGAAAGGCGCTACATCCAACGACGAGACAACAACAGACACGCTGGTCCCATACACAGTGTAAAGGATGATGCCGCTGGTGAAGGTACCAACGTTACGGGCATACCCTGTGTGTGAGGATCACGTCAGCAGTTCCGGGGATGGCGATGGTACATTAGTCACCGGTAGAACGAAACTGTGGGCGGAAATTTGGCGACTAACAGGGCATACTTAGGACTACCGGGCAAAATTCGGACAATATACCCGAGCTGCCTGGAGGTAGCGTTGAAAGCTTCGAAATGGACGGGTTATCGACTGGGGTAGAATGACCAACGGGGGGCGATGGGGCAAGCGACAAAATACTGCATGACTTACTGATGGTGGATTGGGTCGTTTGGATACCAGCGATTAGGGAGTGGTTTCCAAATGCAGAGATGGCGAACGCAACGCAGCCCCAGGTTGAAACATCATCCAACGAATAAATACATGCGGCAAGCCCAAGACTTGGAGAGATGTACGCAAACGGTCAACGAAAGGGAGGGACGGAGGTAGTTGCTCTCACCCGACAAAGAGGGACCGTTTGGAGATTTTGCCGTAGACTTTGTCGGCGGCTACAATGTTGCATACGCCGCTGACATTTTCATCCGGTGATTCAGGATCAACACGAGAACCTTTTTCATGGCCGAACTTCCCCACAGGAGGCTGAGGGGGACTGGAACTTCTCTGTCGGGGAATATTTAAGGGACATTATGGAAGCAGAAAAAAGAGGCAATGCCTCCGGTGTGTCAGAACAGAAGGTGGGCGGACTCCGTTATTTGGAGCTCGGGTAGGGTACCAGATTGATTATTAGATAAGGTCCGTGTTGCTGACGGCAGCTGTTGTTACATGACGAAACATCCATCCCTGTCAAATCCAACCTCTCGCGCAAGTTCCGCACTCGCTTCTCGTTTGTTAGAGAGCAGTTTTTCTCGCGATTCCACGGGGAACCAGTCGGCCATAAAATTCATTAACGCCCAATCCACGTTTGCTGGTGAGGGCGGGTGCGTCAAGTAAGGACCTGGTCGAGGGTGAAACTGCTCACAGCGGTCGGCTGCTAGAACACAAGGCGATCGACACATCGGGCAGTTTGACTTGCCCTGTTTTTGCATCTTTACCAAACACCTGGTATAAGAGTTAATTCCCCTCCAAATCCCCCGCCGGCGCACTTACCTGACACAAAAAAGGTGCCCACATGATAGGCGGATTGGTTTAAAAGCTATGCTCGTGCATATGGCGCACGAATAATCATCAACGTGGGGTATGATAGGGAGAATAGTCTCCCCGATGGCCTGGACGAGGAGTTGTGGCAGCGACCCAGGGTGGTGAGATAATGGAATTAACGCCTGGGACGTTTGGCCCATCGATAGGGGGTCTGTTGGTACCTCCACGTCCACCACACCAACTGCGGAAACAATCTCATGAGGTAATGATGGTGGGAAGGGGAGTGCCGTCCTTTTGGCATGCTTTTTTAAAATCTTTCGGGTGGCCTCACTGCTCGCATAGTTTAGCTGTCTCGAGTTAGTTCCAGTCAGTGTCTCAGAGCACGCGACTGCAACCTTACTTTTTTGAGGTTCAAAATAACGGTGTTGAGTTTGAGAAATGCTTCGACCTCATGATAGGCCTTCTCGGACTTCCCACGGAGAATGCCGCTCTTCTCGACCCTCTCCAGAAACTGTGCCATGCGGACCTCGGTGTCCTCCAGGGACCTTTCCCCGCGATTTCTCTCAGCTATGCTGTCAAAAACTTCGGCGTCGACGTAGAGATCCAAGAGGCGCCTCCATAGATATAGATCCGATCTTGAGTCCAACCCCGGTCGAAAGACAGACTTCGTGGGTGGTATGTCGATCGCCCCTGGGTCGTCGTTGACCGAGAAAGGTCGGTAAGATGGGTCGGTTTGTGAGATTGGTAGCGCACTGTCCGAGATGGACTTGGAGAGGTCCGCCAGGCCCGCCATAAATTCTGAGCGGATGGTGGTAAGTTGGGTGGACAAGTTATCCACGGCGTTTGTGAGAAGGTTGAAGAAAGCAGCATCCGAGGCAAGGGGTATAATGTACTCGCGTCCCAAGCTACTCGGAATGCGCGTTGAGTCGAGGGCAACGGGTTGAGTCCTAGGCACTCACGAATCGGTCGGAGCACCCTCCAAGGAGGCTAAGATGGGAACGTGAGGCTACGGTCCAACGTCAGGATTTGAATCCTTGTCGTGTGTGCCCCCGCTCACCGCAGTATTCATGTCGGCATCATTGTCGATTATCAGTCTAAGGCAGGGCACCAAATGCCCGAGGTTATTATCCACCTCATACAATAGTCTGAGACCCGAGTTAGTGAGCGCGTCGGGCTGGATCATAATCGTCGTCTGTTTGTCGGAGTTGGGTTCCTCCCTCATCGCGTTGAGGGCATCATTCCCCTGTTTGACAAGATCTCGCACAACGTCTGGGCTAAAACCAAGGGACGCAAGCTCCTGGACGACCTGATTGAGGGACTTCTTGAGCTTTGGAGGGTTACTTGGGTCAGGATGCAAAGAGGGTCGGTGGAGGCTAGGGACTTGCCTGGCGGTAATCGATCGCACTCTCCCTGAGTTCTGGAGGTAAAGAGAGGAGGATCTGGGCATAAGACTTGGAGAAGTGCATCTCTTCGTTGACGGTTTCCGAGTCTCGATTAAGGGCGGATCCGTACGTCGGTAAGTGAGTGGAGGGCTTTCCAGAGCCGCCCGTCCATTGAACCGAAGCCCCACGGGTCCGCACTCCCTCCACAACCCACCACATTCATACTACAAAAAATTCACCGCCTTGTAGTCATAACGCTAGTCTAGAATCGATCCATCCGGGGGACGCGCTCTACAGGTCACTCGTGGCGCGTGAGGATAGTTTCGAGCGGAGAGGGAAATATCTGATCGGCTAACATTGAAATCAGTCGAATCTGGTTCAAGATCGGAACTCGATCGGAGGTTGTGCCTGGCACACGACCACTCCAGCATGGCTCTGCTTGGGAAATCTTCTGATTTCGATGTCAGTACAGCTGGATCGAGGCTAGTGATAACGAAATGCGAGTATGAGATGTTGTAATCAGGCAAGCACTGAACCTTTTATAGCATAAATATAGCCGCTCGCAATTCGATGGCGCGTTTAGAAAAAAACGCACGCAAGAACTTGTGGTTTGCGTGCGGAGCCCAGGACCTCGGGAGAACAAGACGTCAATGGTGACGAGGGGTCTGGGTTTCCAGGTACCAACGATTCCTCAAGCTCAAGGTTTCCGCCGGCTCCGATTGGCGTTTCTCTGGTTGTAAATATCGCTCCGAAATTGACGCTACAACCGCCCATTGGCTCGTTTCGAGAAAACGCGCGCAGGACTTTGCGCTTGGGTGTGAGTCCGACATCACCGACGTGCTCTACAACCCGTTGTTTTGGGGAACCGTGGTGACAGTGTATACCTTTAGTTCTGGGGTGGGATTGTCAAGGTGGTTCGATTCGAGAGAGGGGGGACAGAATAGTATTGGTTGCCTTGTACACCGTATGTTGAGTCGCGTTTACCACCGCTCATTTCAGTGCGTTCATGCGCTGCCTATAGTACTGTTCTGTACAAGTGGGTGACCGTCCGTAAGACTAGATAAATCCAGATGTCTATATATCTGTCGTGGAAGGGTGACACCAGCGGAGATTTATTCCTCAATACCTGCGGGCCTCCACGTATCGTAGCTCGATGAAATCGAAGGTTGAAGCTCAGAGGCAACACCAGCATTCAGCGGGCCTAAAGCAGGTGGGGTTGCGCTCGTCCCTGCCTCCCATAGCTTGGTCGGTTGGCTGGGTTTCGAACAGGGTGGCTTCGGCGCCACGATTCCAGATACGCGATTTAGAGTCTATCCGTGGCCCGATGCATTGGGCGAATCCTGAGAGTTCCCTTCTGAGGGGTTGATATTAATCTTCGTGTGTACATGCTGTACATCCTACGGACGGTACCTTGGTGCTGGGTTCGGACTATCCGTAGCGCTACATACATATCCGTTCCATGAGGCATATCCCTCAATATCTGAGAACTTTCCACGTAGCGCCCAGACGCAAGGACGACACGAGGGACCCGGTGGAGTTAGTGTAGCTGGGGTTGCAGCCTTCCCGACTGTTGTGGTTTGGAAGGCTGGGCGGCTTTCGGACGAAACGGCCGCGGTGTTGTGATTCCGGATGCTCGGTTTAGGGACAACGCCCATGGCCCGCAGTTTCCTCGGGGAGACCACTTCTTACCGCCTGACAGTTCCCTTAGAAGTCGCTGGGTATTTGTTTGGTTCACGTTTATGCGGTTTGGCCTTGCGGATGGTCACCGGTCCCGGTCATTGGTCGCCCAGCGCTTAGTCGATTTGGGCGAACTACCGGAATTCGAATTTACCAGTGCAACGACGTGCATTTCCCACCATCGGATTTTTCTGTCGTTCAAGTCTATCGAAACCCCATAGTTTTCAGCTCGCGTTTCGAAACTCGTCCTGAGAAATCAACGCCGGCTCAGGAACTGGTTATCACACGCAGCTGCATGTTTCAAAAATTTGGGCTTCTGAAATTTAACGCATTGATCACCACCCTCGTTTTGAACCGGTTTCCAAGGCAGGGATCCAGTGTAGCTCCACAAGGGGTGGTTGGGGAGTACGTCACCCCGGGCACGATTTCAACGGAGGACCGGCATATTCTGCTTGATTTTTGGCCTGTTTTTGCTACCTACGAAAGCGTTGCGGAAAATTCGCGGAAGATGCGACCACCAGCGTCGCACAAGGTGAGAATTATCCCATTGTTTCCACCAGATCTCCCAGATGATCGGTAAAATTGAAGTGAAATCAGGAGTAGTGCTGACAGCGGAACCTGGGATGGACAGTCAGGCTGCGCAGCGAGATCCAGAACCGATGCCCACAAAGAGCGGACGCAATCGGAACAAGCGCCGCGGGGACAACGGAACAAAAGCAGACGCTGCGATGTTATGGGAACCGGAACGATTCAGGCGGTCGAGAAGGCTCGCAGACAAGGTAATGTGGATTAAGATGACGAGGGTGGAACGTAGGTGCAGAGCGACAGCATGGAACGTTGTGGGGAATTAAACGACCTAGGGAAGGTCCAAGGTTAGCCCAGTGTCGGGAAAGTATCTGCAGGAGTCGCTTACCTTTGGGGCAAGGCTGACAATCTTTCCCCATCCCTTCATTCTCAGGTCCGCACTGACAACACCTCCTATCCTCGTCCCGAGCATGTCTCGCTTATTGTTTAATAGCACCGCAGCGTTGTCGTCAAACCGTATCAGTCGGCCGTCTGGTCTCCGAACGGCCTTTTTGGTACGGACGATGACAGCGCGACGAACGTCTCCTTTTCGGACCTTTACGGCCACACTCGACGCTTGAGCGGCGGCAGACACGGGTCGAGCGCGCTTCACGACGCAGACAATTTCGTCACCAACGCCCCCCCAGCCATTATTGACCTTTTGCTTGAGAACGTTGACGCATTCGACCAGGAGGGCGCCGGAGTTGTCTATGACCTGTTCACAATCTGTCAGCTCCACCATGTGCGGCCTTGGCTAACAGCTTACATTTAGTGTACCCTTGAGACCAATCATCACAGCGGAACGAGGGAAGGGAAGTATCGGAGTTGTCCGACGCGTTTAGCCGATCACCCGAGGACGCGACGGAGGGTGGTCATGTGTTTGTATATGGTTCCTACGACGATGGAATGTATACGAAACTCTCGTGCTAGGACCTGCTGTTTTGTACTCTAATAAAGATCCAATCGATTGCAGCTCTCACCCCGGTTCTGTAAATACTGATCAGCTCGGTGAAGGAACCGGTACCTCCATCAGCACGTACCCCTCCAGGGCGGAAACGCCCATAACATCCAGGCTCGCAATGCGTTCCCTGCGGTGGTGCATATCGGATGGCGAGTCGTATTCGTACGTCCTCCTGGAATTTTCGATCTTGTTCTGGAACCACTCTTCGTAGTCGCGACGGATCTCTTCGACCGATAAACTCTGTGGGCTGTCTTGTTTGTTTGCCAATAAAAGTAACGGGGCGTTCAAGATTTGTGGGTTGGACAGGACGCTGTCTTTATGACCCTTCCGGTCCGTTAGTCGCAATAGGGCTGGATGAGGCAAGGTTGTCGTACCAAACACTTCCCAACCCTCTCCAAGGCGTTCACGGTCCTCCGCATCAATCACGTAGACTACGGCGTGGCAGTCGTCGTAATACCGTGGCCAGATAGAACGAATACCCTTCTGCCCACCCAAGTCCCAGAACTTGAGGATGGTTGAAGGCAAGGTGATCTTTCCCACTGACGGAGTGTTAAACCTGCAACGAGTTTTTGGACCACACTCACTGTTTTGTCCGACCGTCGGAGCTATCTTGTCTGGGGTCAGACCTGGCACATCATTGTACAATGTCTTGATCCTCTCGAGCAATGTCTACAGCTCGTGTCAAGCACGAAACAAGTCTAAAACTCGAGCTTCGTACGGTCTTCCCGGCCCCATCAAGACCAACAATGATGACCGAGAACTCTTCTTTCCTACTCAACCTCAGTACACATCACAATAGAGCGATAAACCGTCACGCACCTGGTTAGATATTCGTGAAAGCCCTTGAGGAGGTGGTACATGAGAGTGATGTCACCCGTCACGGTTGCGTCACACGTTCTCTCCCTTCCACGGCCAGAAACAACGATGGGGCTGGCATCCTACTACACTTATGGGCTACCCACCTTCACCGTCATTGCAATAGCCCTGTATCTTCTCTTTACTGGTAAGTGGCTTCTCTGTTTGAGGTTCGTGGCAGGTTTTGCTGAGACCCGCGGCGCAGGCTCGGGTGAAGCTTTCAATGTTGGTCGGTTCCTTGAAGAGACGAGCCCTTATGCGTGGGCCTCGACCGGAATCGGATTGTGCATCGGCCTCAGTGTCCTCGGGGCAGGATGGTACGCGGGTTCGTTGTCGGGGTGACCGGCCGAAAACTCACTCTCATGGATGAAGGGGAATATTCGTTACTGGCGCTTCGATTCTCGGTGGTGGTGTACGAGCACCCCGGATACGGACCAAGAACTTGATCAGGTGGGCATACGCGTATTTCAGGGTATACCGTTTGTTTATGCCTCCACAGTATCATTTTCTGCGAGGTTGTCGCAATTTACGGTGTTGTGCGCAGCCAGTCGTTTCCCGATCCTTACAATCCCCTCACCATGTCGCCCCAGATCATTGGCATCGTCTACTCGGCCAAACTGACCTCTGTCCCGGATTCCGGAATGTACACTCGCGACAATTACTTTACAGGTGCGTCCCGATCAGCCCACCGCGGCGGCCGCCTTCCTGATTCCTCCCCGTCTAGGTTTCGCCGTCTTCTGGGGTGGTATCACCGTGGGTGCATGCAACCTGCTCTGCGGTATTTGTGTCGGAATCACTGGCTCGACGGCCGCCCTCGCTGATGCTGCGGATCCAAACCTGTTCGTCAAGATTCTCATTGTTGAGGTTTTCGGAAGCATCCTCGGTTTGTTTGGGTTGATTGGTGAGTACTGGGAAAGCGAACTCGTCTTCTACGATTCTCATACCCCGTGAAGTTGGGCTTTTGATGGTCGGACAGTCTGGCGCATTCGAAGCTGGAACTCCCGCGGCCGCAGTAGCCTCACCATTCGTGCACTAATCAAACACATTACATTGAGCGAAACGCCCTGCGGTACACACAACAAGCCTGACCACCTGCGTATGAACAATCCACGTCGATTACCTCAGACATGTGGAGAGGTGAACGAAAACGAACACCGTGCTTTACCGCTGAGCTTGCTGGATCACCATTTGGCGCCGCCGATTCAGTTGTATACGGAGACGCCATCTCGTGAACCAGAAAGCCAAGATGAGCATGGCGACCCGGATAACGGTTCCTTTCCACTTTGCCCACCAGAGGTAGGCAAGCGTCCGAAGTAAATCACGCTTCCGTCGACGCCCGTACCGTGGGTTTAGGGATGTTGGTGAGACTGGGTACCCGTAGAATGGGTTGAAAGGTGAACGGACAGCCGGCGCAGACGTATCCAGTCGCACTGGGAGTTGCGCCTGTGGGCGTGGGTTCCGAGGTTCCGGCTCAGGAGTCTGGAGTTGGGGGGGAGATCGTTCTGAGGAAGGCGATGGGCGCGGGCGACGGAGCCTTGACGGAAATTGTTCGAAGAGAGGGTCCCATAAAGTACTTGATACCGGGAGTGAACCTCCAAAATCTGGAGAACCCATTAGCGTTTTGGGTGTCTGGCAAGAAGGATTACAAGCCTTCTGGCAGGGTTTTAGCCCCAAAGTAATCCACGAGTTGCTCTTGGGAAAAGAAGGACACCTTGTTCTGTGCGGACGTTGGAAGAACCGGTCTACGCAAAGATTGTGTGAGGACCGTTTCTACCTGCTTCACCCAAGAATAACCCACTTGAGAAGGTTCCACATGCGGGAGTGGACCCACGAATGGCCCTGGATGAAGACTGAAAACGTCAGATGGGTGTATGCGCACGCACGAAAAACCCTCACCAGCAGCCATCATCCCAGGGTAGTGCGGTTGAACGTCCTGATAATACCACGTCAACAGATCCGTAGCCTACGGGAGCTTAGCTTTCCTGAAGCCAGGAGGTTGACTAGAACAGACCATGCTCGACACATTTACGCCCTGGACGTTCACGATTGCCACAAATTGAAGAATCGGCGTTCTTTGGCCCAACTCCTTGCTGATGTTCCGAAGGTACCATCTCATGGTGTCGTCCAGCCACAGTATGAGATCCTTTGTGTTGTCCAAGGACTCGGAGACTGACTCGAAAAATGCGGCAAGGTTGAACACGAGAATGGGGCGGCCAAGTGGGTCTCTGCAGCCAGGGGGCAGCATCCTGAAGAGATCCGGGTCTGCTGGAAAGTTCATGGAGGACATGTATCGTGAGAGGGTTGTTATCCGCCATATTAGCGTAGCGCGGAGAGCTTGGAGAGTGAAAGAGGTCGTGTATTTGTGACGCTACGCAAAAACATCTGAGAACCTGCGGTTGGTTATTCGAAAGGGACAAACCTTGAGTATACGAAAGATGGATCCTGTGGGACTGGGGAGTTATGATCGTCATGCCCTTGTTCGTTCACAGGTCCACACCTGTATCGTTTGCCCATTCCTGAAGATCCCGCACGTCGTACTCCACGCCTTCCTCGTCCATCTCTTCGAGCACGTTTGGGATGATATCCTCACGCAGTGTCTTGCGCAGTGTTCGAATGGTGACTTCATTCTCCCCGTATTTGGCCACGAGCGCATTGTGGGCCGCCTCTAGACCACGAGGTACCGACATTCGAAGAGACTTGGGTGGAGAAATGCCGGAAATCGTTCAGAGTGATCGTCACGCTCCTGAGGCAACATCGATCGAATTTCGCACGGCTGCTTACTTTGTCGGACAACATTTGGATGGGCAGATAACGGAATAGTCATTTCCAATGAGCCACTAATTGGTCTCTCGTTCAGCCCACTGGCGTGAAGGTATGGTGGGCACTCGCATCGCACCGCGGGATCACTTGAGAGGTGCTGGATCTATCGCTGACAAGAGGTGGGGGGTCCGGTCCCGACCAGAACACGCTCTTGTCCCTCCGTCTCCTCCATCCACCCCGTGTGTCCGTAGTGCTTTTGTTCCACGGCCGAGTGAGATGATGGAGACGACCCCGAGGACAAAAGAGAAGGCGGCTGGACGGCGCCTTTACAAGACGGACACAATAATCGACTTATTGTTCCTCCAAAAAATCGAAACCAGGTCACCACCCCAATGCAACCGACTGTAAGCCACAGAACGCACTCCACTCGAAACATCCGCCGTCGACTCCCGAGATACGCTGATGCTTTGGGAGATCTTCACGACTTTCCTCGCCGTATGCGGGGCAACATCCGCGTTCTGCTACTACCAGTTTTCTGTCGTACCAAAGCGGAACCCAGTATGGATGCTGTGTGGGCCGCCACGCCGTAGCCTCTTCTACTCTCATATGGAACTAGTTTTGGAGTGAGTTGAGTTGCATGCCGCCTCGTACGCTGCACAATTGACACTTTTGACCACAGCCCTACAATGTCCGCCAGGGCTCATGAACGACTTGTCGCACGCTATGGAAGGAGTGTCAGAGTGCAGGGATTCGGTCCGGTGAGTGTTGCCTATCCTCTCCACCTCGCGTAACTTCACTGAAACGGAGCACACAGTGGGACCAACGATTACTCACATTCGATCCCGTCGCACTCAATCACGTCGCAAGAAACTCGAACATCTACGAAAAGCCCTGGCAGACCCAACGTCTCATCACCAGCATGATCGGTTGTGGCTTGCTCTCTGCTGAAGGAATCGTCCACAAACGGCAAAGGCGTGTCGCTACACCAGCCTTCTCAATTCAAAACCTGAGAGCTTTTGCGCCGCTCGTGTTCGAGAGAGGTTTCAGGCTGATGAACCGATGGCGTGACATCATCAGCAAGAGTGGTGGAAATGAAGCCGTGCTGGATGTCTGTATGTGGGCCGGTCGAATTACATTCGACGTGATTGGCGCAGCTGGTTCGTGCACAACGCTTTTTCCTTTGGATATCTGGTGTCAACGATACCACAGGATTTGACTACGACTTCAACTCCATAGAGGACGATACAAACGAGCTCTTCTGCGCATACAGGGAGATGTTTGAACTCGCCATCTCCCAACAGGACAAACCAATGCGGCAACTACTTGGGATCTACTTCCCGATCGTCAACGTGCTCTTTGTGAGTGAATTTCACCAAATGGCTGGTGTGTTCCGTGCTCATCGCTGTCAACCCAGCCGGACCTAGCAGCGAGGACAGTCAAGAGGTGCCACAAGGTGATTTGGAGGGTTGCAGGAGCTGTTGTCCAGGAAAAGAAGAAAAGAGTCGCGGATGCCTTCCTGAGCGGAAAGCCTTGCGAGGACAAAGATTTGTTGGCTCTGATGCGTACGTTCTTGCGCTAGCGTGTTGGAATTCAGCTAACGGGTTCAAACCAGTGAAATCAAACCTGAGCACGGATATACCCCCAGACCAACGGATATCCGACGAAGACATCCTCAACAATGTTAACACCGTCATGTTCGCTGGGTCAGATACCTCTTCACTCACTCTCACTTGGACGCTCTGGCTGCTTGCGAAGAACCCCGAGATGCAAGACCGACTCCGGGAAGAACTTTCCACGGTCCATTGTCCGGACTCGCTCGGAGACCTCTTAGTAGATGAAATGGACTCGCTGTACGGCAGCATATCAGAACTTCCCTACTTAGACAAGGTTATCAAGGAATCGCTGCGCCTCGTTCCACCGGTCCACTCTTCTATAAGGGTAGCAGGGGAGGACGACGAGATCCCCACTTCCCAACCTTACAAAATCCGGAAACCAGGAGGAGGTGTCGAGACGGTCACAATGCCTATAAGGGTGGCGAAGGGGACGATCGTCCATATTCCCATTGAGGCATTCAATCTGGACAAGTCCGTTTGGGGGGAAGACGCATGGGAATTCAGGTAAGGGCGTTTTTGTCGTTCTTTAGTGGCCTATTGAAGTTGCTTTTGGGTGACAGGCCAGACCGTTGGGATGACCTCCCAGAAGCTGCGAAGGCACAACCCGGTTTGTACTCAAACCTGATGTCATTCTCCGTTGGACCCAGGGTAAGCATTATTGGCTGTTCCATTATCACGTGTCCGTCCCATCTCACACCCCGACAGTCCTGCATTGGGATGCGATTCTCGATTATTGAAATCAAGATTATCATCTACATGCTCGTCACCAATTTCTCCTTCCACGATACTGGGGCTGAGATCATCAAGGCGAACGTGTGGGTCGTTTCTCTGTCCCTTACCCATCGGATAGTTTCTGATACACCCTCCTACTATCAAGTGTTTTCACGCGTCCATACATCAAGGGTGGGTACAAGGATGGGTGTCAGTTACCTTTACGGGTCGCTCGCTTAGACAAATGATCTATCTACTCTATGCATTTTTCCCTTCCCCCCCCCGGACCGGATTCCGCGGTGCATTTGTCACCTGTTGTAATCTAGTTACCCGCAGCTTGTGTTTGGACCAGTGTGTCCATTCCTGCATGCCTAACACATGATCGTGATCGCCGAACGATAACTGAAACCCTGATCATATCAACACCTCCACCTGTTCGATCTCCGCACTCAGCGACCATGGCCACAGAGTCCTCTGTTCGCTCAAGGGTTGAGTATGTTATCTTCGATATGGATGGTACTTTGATCCAGTGACCTCGTCGGACTGTCGTTTTGATATCTCCTTCACCCAAGGCCTGATGATCGACTCGGAGACTGTATATACCAAAGTCACCAGTCAGACGAGCTTCTCCCACCTTCTTCATATCCTAATCGCCGATTCGTAGATGATATCCTGGCGGAGTATGGTAAGGAGATGACATGGGATATCAAAGCTGGACTCATGGGAAAACGTGAGTTTCTGCTGCTCTGTACTGAACCAACTCTAAGTGCATCGCCACACGACGGCGCCGCTCAACCGCTTTCTAGCCGAATTGGATGCGGCTTTACACCTCCTGTCGTTTTTCCCAGATATCTCCCTCACTGTCGAGGAGTATCTGAGGCGCAGAGATGAGGCCCAAGATAAAGCATGGCCAACTGTGCCACTCCTGCCCGGTATCGAGAAACTGGTGTGCTACCTGAAGAAGTACGATATCCCTATCGCCGTGGCTACCGGGAGCCGAAAGAGGAACTACGTCCTGAAAACGAGCGGTGAACGAGTACGATCCGTTTTCCAGCACTTCGATCTCGAAAAGAACGTCGTAACGGGTGATCCCTTGCCCGAAGACCCCGACGTTCCCGGTAGAGTGGCCAACGGTGGAAGGGGGATCAGGAAAGGCCGAGGGAAGCCCAACCCGGATATCTTCTTGGTCGCTGCGAAAGAATGCTTAGAGAGAAACGTCGGAGATGTATCGACTGATGTCTCCGTAGATCTCGCGGAGGAATGGGTAGCCGAGAGGAGGAAGGGTTTGGTTTTCGAGGATGCGATACCTGGAGTGATCGCCGGAAAGCGAGCGGGAATGAACGGTGAGGAACACAGTGTAGGGTTTACATGCATCCGCTCAAATCTCTTTGCATTGTAGTCGTTTGGGTCGCTGTTCCCGAACTTCGCGCTCTTGAGGCGGGTGCGGACGGTGCTGCCGACCAAATCCTCCAGTCTCTCGAGGAGTTCCGACCAGAGGAGTGGGGTCTTCCCCCATACGACCAATAGATCTTAATTCCACCTTGAACGTAGAGTAAATTACAACTGGCTTTGTCGCTTCCCCCCGGAGAGAGCATGACACACTGAATAAGACGAGTAACCGTGGGAAACGCAAGGGAGGGGCTTGCCCTCCCCCGGAGTTGGCCCACGATGCAAAAAAAAACTGACCGCACCAATCAAAAGACTCCCACGGTCGCTACCCCGTCTCCTCACATTCCACAACAAAAGAAGATTAGACGTCCTTGTCCGCAAGACGCGGCGATTCCAAACGGTGCAGCGAGCGACGCCACCGAAGACATCGAATTCCCCGCTCTCGAGGCAAAGTGAGCAGCGGATCCCCATGATCACCGTTCATTCGCTCAATGTGAAAACTCCTCGACTAGATACAAAATTGGCGGGGACGAAAGTCTCGACAATATCGTCGTTTTAGACGGCGCCTCCGTTATTGATAGCCCAAGATGCCGGGGTAAAGCCTGGCTAGACTTGTCTACCGGAACAGGTTGCCACCAACCAGGGTTATCAGTGTTGGACAAGCTGGCAGCCCCTGCCAGCCGATGGCTATCCGCCAGTAGTTGGGGACCGGCAACCTCTGTGACGTGTGATAACAACTCTTGGCGGGGAACCCGACGACATTGGATAAAGTTTTCAGCTCATCCCGGGTCCTCTGTCGAACCGACGGGGTCGATACCTAGATTTGATGCGTTCCAATGCGTTTTTGGAACACTTCTCAATGGATGAACCGCGTAGGAGGTGAGCCAGTTGGCGTCCCAAAGCTCTACCCCAACTTGCCGGGTAGTTACGCACTTTGCATCGCTTCTGCTTTGCCGGGGTGCTGACTGCTCACACCCGAGCACAACCGCTCCTCACCCAGATGCACGGAACGGAGGGCATCCACAGTTCCTACTGGTGCTACGCCTTCGATCCAGGAGCGGGCCGAAATTCTGGCACCGGTGGCAGGCTCGAAAGGGGGCGGTTTGCTCCTCGCTGGGGTAGGACCGAAACGGTCGTAAAATACCTGATCCCAAGTTGCTGATCGCCACGCCGTAAAGTCTTTTGTTGGTACATTTCACCCCAGATGCTCTAACTCCGAGCCGGAAAAATGTTCTGGGACTTTATTAAGCGTCAGGCACGTCGGAGGGGGTTGCCGGTCCCCACCAGTAGCCGCGGCTGACAGTCGGACGGTATATGTGGCGGGTTTTGGGCGCTGTACATCAGGAGAATCATGAGGTCGTTAGGTGCTGGCCGATGGAGCAAGTGCTGACCCGTACCGACCAGTGTTGCAGGGTACCGTAGGTATTGAGTAA
>Ga0307509_10004765_pt1 | contig 19335 bp, 18 predicted proteins | sample 10_EM_MG_FD_202245 | JGI IMG/M metagenome (GOLD analysis project Ga0307509, IMG submission 202245) | Populus trichocarpa ectomycorrhiza microbial communities from riparian zone in the Pacific Northwest, United States - 10_EM | ecosystem: Host-associated > Plants > Roots > Unclassified | place...
GAGTAGTCTCCCAGATGCCTCCGGGAAGTCCCTACTCAGGAAGCTTGGGTTCGGATATATGCTCTCCCCTATGGTGGCATATACCTCGCGCATAATTATGCAAGCTATTCCCGCTAGGGTAATAAGACACCAGTAAAGCAGTATTCTTATATATTGCATCAATTTCTTTCTCCCGCTGCTCTTTTCCCGCTGATTTTCGTAAATTCTTTTTCCTTCTTTCACCTATTGAACCTCTTCCTGCCTCCTCCTGGTCCTCAGCCTCACTTGCACCTATTTTCCTCTTTTGGCCCTGTGGTTTTAAGAGATTTTCCCGACACCTCTCTGCTTCCTGGGTTTCTCTCATGAGATCTTCCGTAGTCTTTTTGGTAGCTGACTTTTCTTGCTCAACCGTATCAAGCTGTACAATCTAGGCATCGAGAGCTTGAGTCAGCTCTGTATCTGGTTGTGTTGTACCAGATTCAAGTCTTTCGGCATCTCGCCTGATCTGAATAATATTATTAGAATAAGCTATTCAAAAAAGATATACCATTAGAGTGGTACAGTACATACCCTACGGCCTGCCACTAATAACTTTATAGTTGATCCTGGATCTTTCAACTGTTTCCCAGTCTCCTGTTCCAGCAAAATACTAATTTTTGACCAAAACTCTCCTTTTTTCCCTTCCGCATAGTCTGACTGATTTAAGACACATAGTCGAACTAGCACCAGTTGGTCTCCTTGATCAAGCCGAGTTCTCGAATTGCTAACAGGGGTATGGAAGACCACATGCTGTGGTGCATTACTACATGCAGGGTTGGCTGCTAGAACAGAGTGTGCCGATTGAGAGGATGGATTTGCTGACCCGGGGGAGCTATTGATCGGTGGTAGAGAGGGAACTGGACTCACATGCGAGTCCATTGAAGCAGAATGACCACTCATTTGAAATTCAAAAAAGGACATGGGTAGTATAATAATATTGAGGTTGCTTGACAGGATGCGATCGCAGGACAAATCAATACCAGACTTAGGATGTCATCACAGGCCAAATTGTGTGGATGGCTATCATGTGCGATGCTTCAATATGACACTAGTCTCGATTAGTTCCCTAACAAACCCTTTGGCCTGCTCTACCTTTCTTCTAACTTTATCAAAACCGCATATCTTTTTGCCAAACGTACTTCAATAGAGAGTCTAGATTCTTCACTTTGTATTCCACTTGAGATACCAATCACTGAACAATTTGTTGCTTTTTGAGAAGTACTTCAAGACAAGGCATCGCCTAGGCGGGCATTTACCCACCTAAGGGTGAACGAAAAGAGTTCGGGTATCCTCACTATACTCTTTCCGGGGCGTTTCTTGGCCTAGCGACCCGTGCGCCGTATCAGCTAAATCCCCCTAATCAATACGGTACTCCGGCTGTGTTTACTGCATCGGTTACAAGCGATGCCACACCCCTTTAGGTTAAGTGCTACTCGAGGCGAGAATACTCGTATTATACTCGAGTACCGTACTTGTAGTCCTCAGACAACGGGCACAACCTTAATGCGACCACACGCAACTATCCCAATACCACAGCGACTCAAACCGATGCCACAGCGACTCAAACCGATGACACAGTCTAAATGAAAGGGCTCATCGCCAGATCCTATACTCCTAGAGAGAGGGGGGGGGTTCAAATATACAGGCCTCCGTATTAATAATCATTATAGCTGTAGTTGCGATCGTAATCGCTATGATGGTTTTCACGGTACTTGGGTTTTGCGGGGGATCATTGTTGCGCCCATCGTCGAGGGCCTATTCTTGCTGCGATTGTGCTGCTGCGGCGGTGCACAAATCCTTCGCCGTGATGAGCGAACACCCCTGAGGGCCTGACGTGGAATCATCACCTTTATCTATAAAGGTACATCAAGCCCTATGGGTGAACCAGCCGAAACCCTTCATATCCAACTTAAACCATCGCAGCATATTCCTTCGTAGCGTCGACACAGGCCCTTTTTACCGGCGGGCCACCGCCTCGTGATCCGCCAGATTCCGTGAGGCTAAGCACTGCACCCCCCCATACCCCCCAATTCTGCCAAGCACAGTTCAGCGCCACAGATTACCCTTGCAACAGCCACAATTACCCCCCTCATAACATTTCTGTACTCCCCTTTTCCCTTACTATGATTGCTTGGCGGTTAGCCCAAGCCGTGATTCAATGAATATTTCGAACAATCTTCTATCGCTAACTAACCGTGCCGAGCCACAGCCCACGCTTGCTCGCAACCTTGGGCACTCTCTGGGAGAGTGCCCTGCGGCTCAACGCCAGTTTCCACTTTGTATGTGAATTTAAGAATTACGAACCACTACCAAACATTCTCTGATGCCTTAAACGTCCTTCTCACTTTCTCACACATTGTTTTAAGTCTTTGAAAACAAGTCTTCCATTTTCTTTCCTCTCTTTTACAACTTTTACTTCCACCTTGTGGAACCTTGGCTCGGACCAGGCTTGAAACTGGTGTTGAGCTGTGGGGCACTCTCTGGGCGGGTCCCCAAGGTTAACGGCGACAACAGAACAAATATCCTGTGAACAGGCCTTGAAACAAATTACAGTATGGAGGACACAATAATTGATATCCTACTATAGTACAATTACTCGTACTGAACCAGAGAAACAAAATAAAAATAGGTTAATTCCAGCCTGCCACAAAAACTGGAATAATTGGCCCCCCACGCTAGTACGAGTACTTTGGAGACTGCCCATGGTCGAGGTTTAAAGATTCAACCGAACCCGTGGTAGGCGACGAGCAGTGCCTCTCCTGGTAAGGTCGGCTTAAATTTGCTTTTTCGGGAAGCCGGAGGGCGGCTTTTTCCGCGTGTTTTTCCCCCTTAATCCAAAGAGGGAATTCTGGACGACTAGCATGAGGGCCAATCATTCCAGTTTTTGCGGTACCCGGGCCATTGCCTTTAAGTCGGTAGCCACCCTCGCCACTCTTCCCTGGGCTATTGAGGGGGTAACAAACAAAGGGTTTGCGCACCGGGACCTAGGTGGCTGGCGGTTAATAGGAAATGGACCCAGGTGGGGGAATGAGTTTGCGCAATAGGCGCAGGTAGCTTGGTAGCCCTATTTTACACCTCTTCTAGGTCTCGCTACCTACCTGGGTGTCTAAGGCTTTTAGGTTAACAGAAAATAGCCTGTTTTCCTGCCACCTAGGTCTCTCTGCGCGAACTCTCTATTATCATCACTCTTTCTTTGTCTTTCCCCTTATGCTGTCACAGGCCGTCACTCGGCTACTTGTGATCGGGAGTGACCTCTGAGTTGGGATATTATAGCCTACGACACTACACAATCAAATATAGTACTAGCATTCCTTAACCCTATCCACACAGTCAGCTAGACGGGTTTAGCAAAAAAAAAAACAGACACTCTGATCGGCAAAGGAGATGCGGGTGGGGGGTACTGTTTACCCACGACATAGAGACGAGGGAAAGAAATGCTGAGTTTCCCCTTTAATACAAGTCCAACCCCCGGAACCGATGATGAATATTGTGTGCCGAACCCCCCTCTCCCTCAGTAGCACCCTCAGCGTCCTACCCTGCTCGTATGCTAACCAAAGCCTAATCTTCAAGTCTTATCTAAAATCACCTATTCCGCAGGTCGACAATGGAAAATCCTATATCGTACTGTAACGTAGCGTATTATTCGAGCACCTCTCCCGCACACGACCAGATTTTCCCTACCGGGCGGGGAGATTATATAGGTTCTTGACACCCGACCCAGACATTGTGCACAATTCCCGGAGAAAGGGAATAAAATCTCAGTAGGCAGGAGGAGATCGCTTCTAGACGTAGATTGACGGTAAAGGCGAAACACGACGAGTGACGAGCGGTGAAACGAAACCAAACGCCAAGCAACCCAGAGCGAAAACGATCGCACCCTCTGTTGCGGGGAAAATCCTCCCACTATCAACAACCACAATCTTAGGCTCAATGACGGCTCCATCAACGACTAACTAAGGGCGATCACAGGAGTATATATCAATCACGAAGACATCACATCCATCCATGATCTACTGTACTACTCCAAGCGAGCCTGTCTTCCCTTCCCCCATTATGACTCCCGGGCTGACGAGAGGAAAACAAACTCTCCCACTCCCGCCGGCTTCCAGCTCTCTCACGCTGGCCTTACCGCGCTTCCGCTTTTCTCCCGGCTTTTCTCCCGGCTTTCCCGAAAGCTGTACGATCCCAAAACTATCGCGCATTCCTGCATCCGAAACGCTTTCCACAAACACGCCCGAAGCCGAAACATATGCCCGAATCCTCAGCGCATTTCCGAACCATAAACAAGTGTGCTCCCATAAGCTTTCCAAACAACAAAGGAAGTATCATGAGAGTATAGTAGCATCATTTCCAACAATCGCGGTAGAATGGGATATGCTTTCAAACTGACTCGTACGCCGATATTGCTCAGTGTTGTGGGCCGTTTCAATCACTCATGACAAGTCGGGGCGCGATACCCATGCCCGTAGAGTGGAAGCTCCACACTTTACTACCCCCCATAATGAACAGGACTAAAAAGTGTCGACAACCTCCTAGTCTCTCCCCCGAGCCCTGGGCCTACCTCACGAGAAAGTGGTCTGCAAGCATGACCCCCATTAAACTGTCAGAGTTGATGGAAGAGGATAGCTGTCTGAGATAAGGAAAGCGGATAGCTGAGGGACAAGACGAGCGAACGAAGTTTCTGATTTTCCCTTGAGCCCTAGTCTAGTTCGACCGTTTAACCGTTACACGATTTATCCCCCGCAACATAAACCGTACCTATACTTGGCACCCCGCCATACTTTTCAGCTAACAGCTAGATCTCGGATCCCTTTTCACGTGCATTAGGAGTTACCTGCACTTCGGATTTTTTTATTATTCTCTATTTGTATCTAAGCAGCCTCCACGTTCACATTTCAGAGGGATAAAGTGAAAGGAATTAGAGAAAAAAGAAATGAACAACAAATGTGCGAGATGGACCACGAAAAGAATAAAAGTAAATATGAGTGAGATTCCGGGGCATGCCAGCCCATATCAATGCCAACACAATAGAAATAGCCCACAACCAACCCCAGAGTCTGGATTATGAGGAGAGATCGGGAAATCTAGATTCGACAAGAAATGGGAGTGGGCGTAGGTGTTTGGACGGGGAAGCGGCAGACCTACGCATCTCCACCGATCTATGCATCTTCATCACAAGTAATTTCTTGGGGTTAAAGGAAAAATATCTAATCTAAGTGTTGGCGGTATGCCTACTCCGGAGGAAAGAAAAGAAAAGAAAAGACGGCAATTAAACAAGCTGGTGTTGCGAACTAGAGAAGGAAACAGTGACAGGATGAGAAGGGAAAGGAAGTGACAGGGGCAGACATGTTTAAGGAGCTGTTGCGGTCCTTGCGGAAGTGGTAAATAGGTAATCCGTACGCGAAAGCGGTACTAGTAGAGGGATGATGTCTCCCGGCCCCGGGCCGTGGCGGGTGTCTGACAACGGGAGGTGTAGTACAAGTAGCGGTATCACTTGCCGGATACGCCAGAGCGGTGCTCAGTTACTGCTATCCAGTTTGTTAGGATTGAAGTCGTCCGCGTAGCATTTTCTCCACTCCTTTGTGACCATTCTTAATAGCATAATGAAGTGGTGGCTGGCCAAAAATATTTAATTTGTCGTGGTCGACGTTATCCTGCCCGAGTAATATTTTCACTACTCCCTCGCGCCCATACAGAGCAGCACCCAAGAACGGTGTGTTGCCGTACCTATCTAATCGGTTAGGGTCGACATCGCCCCGCCCGAGGAGTATTTTGACTACCCCCTCACGCCCAACTGCAGCAGCCTGCCAGAACGGTGTTCGGCTGTTGATATCCTGTACGTCAGGTTTGACATCGTTCCGTCTGAGTAGTGCTTTCACGACTCCCTCGTGCCCATTGTTAGCCGCAACCCAGAGAGGTGTTCGGTCGTGGACACCCTGTTTCTGGGGGTCAACGTCGTCTCGTCTCAGCAGTATTTCCACTACACTCTCGTATCCCTTCTCAGCAGTATGATGGAGTGGTGTTGCGCCGTCTTTATCCGGTCTGTTGGGGTCAACGTCGTCCCGCCCGAGTAGTATTTTGACCACGCCCTCGCGCCTATCTCCAGCAGCTTGCCAGAGCGGTGTTCGGCCGTTGATATCCGGTGCGTTGGGGTCGACATCGCTCCGTCTGAGAAGTGCTTGCACCACTCTCTCGTGCCCATAAAAAGCCGCACTACAGAGCGGTGTTCGGTCGTAGGTACCCCGGTTCTCGGGGTCAACGTCGTCCTGTCTGAGTAGCATTTCCACTACCCCCTCGTGCCCCTCCTGAGCAGCATGATAGAGTGGTGTTGCGCCGTCTTTATCTGGTATGTTTGGATTGATGTCGCCCCGCCCAAGGAGTATTTGCGTTATTCCCTCGCGCCCATTTTCGGCGGCGACCGAGAGCGGTGATCGGCCGTACTTATCAGGTCTGTCGGGGTCAATATCGTCCCGTCCAAGGAGTATTTTCGCCACTTTCTCGTTACCTTGCACAGCAGCAGCCCACAGCGGTGTTCGGCCGTTGATATCCAGTGCGTCAGGGGTGACACTTTTGTGTCTGAGTAGTGCTTTCAACACCCCCTCGTGCCCATAATAAGCCGCACTCCAGAGCGGCGTTCGATTATAGATACCCCGTTTCTCGGGGTCAACACCATCCCGTCTGAGCAGTAATTCCACTACCCCCTTGTGTCCGTTCGCAGCAGCATGATGGAGTGGTGTTCCGCCGTTGTCATCTGGTTTGTCGGGACTGACGTCGCCCCGCCCAAGCAGTATTTGTACTACTCCCTCGCGCCCATTCTCAGCAGCACCCGAGAGCGGTGTCCGGCCGTACTTATCTGGTATGTCGGGATCCACATCGTCCCGTCCGAGTAGTATTTTCACCACTCTCTCGCGCCCATCTGCAGCAGCACCCCAGAGTGGTGTTCGGCCGTTGACATCTTGTGCGTCGGGATAGATATCCTTCCGCTTGAGTAGGGCTTTCAACACTCCCTCGCGCCCATAACTAGCTGCGCTCCAGAGAGGTGTTCGGTTATAGATACCCCGTTTCTCGGGGTCAACGTCGTCCCGTCTGAGCAGTATTTCCACTATTTCCTTGTGTCCCTTCGCAGCAGCATAATGGAGTGGTGTTCCGCCGTCGTTATCTGGTTTGTCGGGATTGACATCACCCCGCCCGAGCAATATTTTCACTACCTCCTCGCGCCCATTCTCAGCAGCACCCGAGAGCGGTGTCCGGCCGTACTTATCTGGTCTATCGGGGCTAACATCTTTCTGCCCGAGTAGTATTTTCACAGCTCCCTCGCGTCCATCTTCAGCAGCACCCCAGAGCGGTGTTCGGCCGTTGATATCCGGTGCGTCGGAATTGACATCCTTGTGTCCGAGTAGAATATTCAACACTCCCTCATGTCCGTAATAAGCTGCGCTCCACAGCGGCGTTCGCTCGCGGGCACCCTGTTTGTCCGGTATGATGCCGGCCTGCCCGAGTAGTATTTTCACCACTTCCTCGTGCCCATTCGAAGCAGCCCACACCAGGGGTGTATTACCTGTGCAGTCTGTTTGGTTGATATCACAACCTTTCACTTCGACCAAGCTAGCTACCACTTCACCAATCCCGAAGAAGGATGCACAGTGTAAACCACTGAACCCAGAATATTTATCGACACCAGGAAAGCAGAACCTCCATTTTCCCGCATTCAAGAGGAGCTCCGTAGATATGTGGCCGTTGTAATTCTTGAACAACTTCAGCGCAAGCTGCTTCGCACAATCCGATAGATCTCTTTTTGCGTGCGTTCCCCAATAAAGAGATGAATACAGGAGGGGTGTGCTTGAACACAGAGAAGAATGTCTGAGAAAGGGTCTGCCACGGAGATTACCCGGGGGGCTGGTCGAAAGAGCCTTGACCTTATGGGAATTTAGATAACTTAGGCAAGTCTCGGCTATTGTCGCATGAGGTCTATCGAAATGCTCAGGATGAGCCCGGAGGTGCTCTTGAAGGGTCGAGTGAATTAACCGGACCGTGGAAGTATCCTTGTCTACCGAAACAAACCCCTGACAAGAGGTTAGCAATGTCCCGATCGAGGGAACATTGTCGTCCTCGAGATCCGCCGATCCGATTTCGACTCCGAGGGCGTGACTCAATTCGTCAACCTTCAAGGGCCGCTCCGAGTGAGAGATCCACATCAATGCGGCCATGCCGAGCCTCGATTTCTCCCCTTCCTGTGCCTTTATCCGGCCCAACATCTCACTACAGGCACCCCCTAAGCCCAAACCGTCGGTCATTGCGCTGAGTCTCTGCCGTCTGCGAAGTATTGTAGTTTCCTGAAGGATCGCATCGATACTCAGCGAGACTAGGAGGAATCTAAATATGAATCTGTTAGTCGATAACTTGAGAGAGCTCCTCCGGTGTTGTTGCTTCAACCTACATTTCTGAAATATCATCCGGAATTTTCTTCAGGATATCCCCCTTAATACTGCCGTCCATCGCGTCCGGCGTTGTGTCCTCTTCCAGTCTTCTGTGAAGATAACTAACCACATCATCTCTCCGTGGAGTGATGCGCATAGCCGTTACTCTCCCGGAAAAACGCTTCATGACCTCAGCCTCGATGTGCGATCGCCCTGTCACGAATATCCGCGTGCCCGGAGCGCTTTGTATAATTTGGTTAAGCGAATCAAGAATCTTGACTCGATCTCGCGCCAAACATTCATCTAGTGCATCGATAAATATGAACGTGCGCTTGGTGGAAGCAGCATTCTGCAGCATCTTTACAATCGCAGCAAGTTGGGGTCCCCTTCCACCAACCACAGGTCTCTGATCTTCATATGCTTCGACTATTTCTTCGGGAATCTCTTCTAGCCCACTCACAACTTGTTTAAGCAGGGCACCCAGCACACTCACGGATGACTGCTCTTTTCGGGCCGCGAAGTCGAAATAAAAACATGCAATCGCGGCCCCCTGACCTCTAGCCTGATCCCCCAAGCTGTCTACCACTAACGAGCTAGCACCACAGCTTGTTAGCACTTGACCTTGTTCCATTCGTCGAGATTTGTCCTTCTTACCTAATAAAGGTCTTTCCAACCCAGGGATCTCCGTAGCAAAATAAGACCGCGGTATCAGATCCACCTCCCCCACTACCGGCGTACCAGTTTCTAAACTCCTCGGTCTCCAAGACCCATCCCCCTACATTTTCCACCCGGCTCTCTTGAATTTCCTTGTGCCGTATCCTAGGCTCTAGCGGCGATAGCCAGGCCAAAATTTGTGGTTGGTCGTCGGCAACAGTACCAGTGTAGTGGCTCCACATACCGCTAAAGGGGCTGGTATTATTGGAGTCGATAATGTCTTGAATGAGACGCTCGGACATCTTCGCTATTCGAAAAGTGGTAGAGGATTGGTGATTGAGCAGGTCGGTCGGTTGATGCAAGCGCTGGGAGATGAAGAAAAGCGGGGCCTTTGTGGAACCTGGCAGCCGGTACAGTACTCGAGTACGAGTAGACTACTTGTACTCGAGTAGATACATTTATACTGCCCCGTTAACCCCAGCAAGGTTTGGTCAACCACACTCTGGCTGTGTTTACTGCATTGGTTACAAGCAATGCCACACCCCTTTACCATAGGTTAAGTGCTGCTCGCGGCGAGAATAGTCCTCAGACAACACGCGCAACCATAATGCGACCGCACGCAACGACTCAAATCGATGCCAGTCAAAATGAAGGGGCTTATCGCCAGATCCTATGCTCCTAGAGAGAGGTGGGGCTCAAATATACAGGCCTCCGTATCAATAGTCATTATAGCTGTAACTTAGTTGCGATCGTAATCGCCATGATGGTTTTCACGGTAGTTGGGCTTTGCGGGGGATCGTGATCGCGCCCGGCGTCGAGGGCTTATTCTGCTGCGAGTGTGCTGCTGCGGCGGTGCACAAACCCTTCGCCGTGATGAGCGAACACCCCTGAGGGCCTGGTGTGGAATCATCACCTTTGTCTATAAAAGTACATCAAGCACTATGGGTAAATCAGTCAAAACCCTTCATATCCAACTTAAATCATCGTATCATACCATATTCCTTCGTAGAGTCGACACAGGCTCTTCCCACCACCTCGTGATTCGCCAGATTCTGTGAGGCTAAGCACTGCACTTCCCAATATGATACCCTTCAAGGCCGCCAGGCACAGTTCAGCGCCACATATTATTGTGCTTTTCCTAAAGGTTGCGAAAATCGTTCGGAGCCGTACCCTTTTTTTTGAGCAAGCACGATCTGGCATGAATGAAACATCGAGCTCAGCTTGGCACGGTCTGTGCATTTTATGGGGTCTCTGGTACCCCCCATGAATAGGTGCAATGCTGTATATAGTATTAAAAAAAGACAACACACCTCAAACCATTATGGACAACTTATGTGAATCCCAATATCCACATCAATTGCAGGATTCCGAACAAAGTCCACAATTTCCATCACAAGAAGAATGGGAAAGGCAGATGCTTGGGTTCAATCCAATTGAGTCTGCACTTGGGCATGGCCCAGAGTCTGCTTCTATAAGTCAGAGCCAGGTAAGATAGGATTGATAAATAGAAGTGAAAGAAAAAGATTAACTTACAAGGAAGATTTAGAATAATTCAGAATCCCGATCCCAAGTTCCAGATACAACAGAGACCAGTTATCACGGTCCCCTGATGATATACGTGTTGGGATAACTTTGGTGTTCTTTTCTTTGTTACACGGTTGCTATGAGGGATTTCCTTTGTAAGGGTTACGACAAATTGTATTGTTTCCTTGGTTGCGCGGATATGCGACTCATACTAGGGTATGAGTCGGGCGGCAAAGGCTGTGCTAGGATTTCCTTCTATATAAAGGGGGCTCCGCCCCCTATTTCCTTCCATCTTTCTCGTCCGCTCCACCTCCAGCGATTGAAATCTCAACACCATGAGAAGTCATCGTGAGAGTGTCTTCCGCCTCTGGTCTCCCTCGATGGCTTCTGCCTAGGAGTGCCATGCACCAGTCTTCCCTTTCCTCTCTCTGGGGTCTCTGGCCTCCCCTCCCACGGGGTTCTTGATTCTGTCTTCATTGGGCTTGCTCGCGTCGATGTTTCTCCCCCTTACCCCGCACTTCGCGACGCGCTTCGCTTAGCGATTTGCACGGTCGGCAACCCTCTTTCCTCGTCAATACACGGTCGCAGTTTCGGGCTATCGGTGAAGTAGTTGCCCTGGTGGCCCTGCTCTCTGGTATTGCACTCTCTCCTGAGTTGCTCGGTCGGAACGGTCGGCAGTCGAAAAATCGTGACCCTGTCTCGGTCCTCCGTGTTCGCACTTCTTGGTTACTGGCGAGCCTTCCCTCTCCCGCTTCCCACGCGTTAGATCCGCTTGCACCGTACTGCTACACCTAGCTGGCACCTTACTGCCTCCTCCTTTTTCCTCCTCCTCGGGTTTCCCTCTCGTCCGGGATCCTTTCCGGTAGCGACGCTCTCTCTCCTGTAACAAGGGACCACGTGAGAGACGCGGTAATATCGTCCGGTCGGCCCTTGGTCTATCCGCTGTGGCTGGCATCCCCTCTGCTGAGTGGCTCTCCTCGCTGGGTGACTCCCCTCGTCCTTCTCCCTCTCCCGCGATTTACTCTACGGTCGCACCCCGTGGTGGTTACGGTTTTCCATGGTATAGCACTGCCTCCTTGGATTTTCCTAAAGTCTGCCGCGTCGCCGATAACTGGGGACACTCCATCCCCGACCCGCTCGCCCCTGTAGCCCTTTGGGGTTTGGGGTCCAGTACGATTTTCCGTTAGGGCACCCGGCAATAGTAGTTTTACCCTTTCCGCTCCGTCGGCCCTGGGCCGTAAGATTCTTTTCTTTTGTTTTGGGGAGCCTGCTGAAGGGTTTCTTTGCTCCTGTACGTCTTTATGTTGGTTTTCTTCGTGTTTGGCTTTCCTATGCTTTCCTCCCCATTAGTTTAGGCTGGTGGCTGGTGTGCGGTTAGGCCCATACCATAGGGTCTTGGGAGTACGGTTTCGGTCTTCATGTTTGATTGCTTGCCTCCGGGCGGGGGGTATTTGTTTGTCCCATGACGAGGTGAAGCGGGCTGTTGGATTGTTTCATAGTTTTGTTTCGGCCATAGCTAGCGCTCCATGCTGTTTCTTGTACTTAACAACGAATACATGATATAAAAAAAGAAAAAGAAAAAAAAAAGCCCCCTATTTCCTTCACGCTCCGCACCCTCTACACCTCCAGTCATTGAAATTACAACTCCACGTCGTTCAGTGCACGATCCCTCCTCGCCCCCCAAATCCTCCTTCCTGTCAGGCTTCGCGTCCCTGTCCCCCCATCATCACGATGGATGACCTCCCTCCCTTCCCCTCCTCGGGGAACTCGTCTAGAGCTCCCTCGGTACAGTCTTCTTCCCCTGAGCTCAACGAGTCCCACCTCTACATTTGCGACTTCGTTCGCGAGACCCGCCATAACCTCAACTTTACGTCGACCCAACTCCCCATCCTCGATGATCACCAGCTCTCTGGCCTGTCTGACGGCGAGACGATCCTTGTCCCCCTTTCCTGCTCAGCCCTCAACGCGCTCGCGTCCATGGCGCGTCAGCTCGATACCATAACAACCCAATTGGGCACCATCCAGGCTGCCGTCCACTGCGCCCCCACATGGGAAGGCCTCCAGGGCGTCCTAGATCCAATCAATGCAGCCATTCGTGACCTGTCACATAGGGTGTCTGCCCCCCCCCCCCCAGGCGCTGGCCCCCACCCGGCCTCCAGTTCCCCCGACCGGTGCGACCACACGACAAGCCCCTGCCCCTGCCCCCACTCGGCCTGCCATTCCCCCGTCTGGTGCACCTGCACCGCCTCCTCCCAGACCCAGGACGAGAGCTCCTCCCCCCGACAAGGGCCCCCCCTCCTCCTTCGACCCGGACATACCTAGGTTTGATGTGACCACACGCTCCTTCTACGGCGACCCCAGGGCGTATGCGGACAAGTTCCCGGACTCATGGGAAGCTAACGCGTTCCGAGAGGGGAAATACCCTGACCCTACCACCTTCATCGCAGGGCACCTCGCCCCCGACTGCCCCAAAACAAAGCAATCGTATGCCAAGGCCGCCTCCGCTGGTGCTCCCAAGGGCAAAAGGAATAAGAACTCTCTCACGGCCGCCCAAGTTGCGTCGGATAGCGCCAGCAAGCCTGTTCCCCAGGCCCCTAAGTCGCTTCCAACGGCCGAGAGAAGGTTCTTTGCTCCCCGTTTGTCCCCCACCGAGCATCATCTGGCGTCCCTCATCGCTGCCACCTTCCCCGACATTGCCGCACATGTCCTTAGGGATGCAAACTGTATCCTCCCCCTCGCTGTCACGACCAAGGTCAACGACCGTGGATCCGTCACCCTCCTCGTCACCGACCCTACCACCCCTGCCGCCGCCTTCGCTCCCTATTTCGACGCCCTCTCCGCCCAGCTCAACAAGTCATTTCCTGTGGGCGAGTCCCCCTGGTTGCCCTTCCGCCTCGCCCCGAACGAGTCCCAGCTCGCCATCCACTCCCTCCCCATTGCCTTCCTCCCCGAGGACCCAAGCGATCTCTTTCCCTGCCTCGCGGAGTCGATCCTCAACTCCAAGAACATACGCATCCTCACCGCCAGATACCTCAACCCTGACGCACAGTCCAGGGAGGGTAAAACTGGCACCTCAGTCATTGTGTCCGTCCATCCCGGGGACGTCCCTTCGATGGGCTCCTCCATACGTCTCTTCTCCCGTTCGAGAACGGTTGAGCGGGCGTACTCCTCCGATAGGTACACGCAGTGCAAGAACTGCTGGGGCTTCGGCCACGTCGCCCCCAGATGCCCGTCCATCGACCCCGTCTGCCCGATCTGTTCCCTCAACCACACCAGGGCCATGCACCGATGCCCCAACCCTACCTGCCCTGGAAGCGGCAACCTTAAGGCTACACCTGGCTGTTGCTCTTCCTCACCACCAAGGTGCACCAACTGCGGTGGCGCCCACACTGCGACTCACAGGGATTGTGACTCCCGACCATCTCCGCCCACTCTCAGGCGTTCAACCGCTGCCGAAACGATTGTTCCTCCGCCGCCCGTTGGTGACGAGATGGACACGGCCGCCGACGAAGATGACCTCTCGCCCCCCGCTTCTCCCACACGCTCCCTCCAGTCAGCGTTCGAGATGGCTACTCCAAGAGCCAGAAGCTCAACGATACTTCCGGCCCCAATAGGGCCCCCACAAGGCAGTCGTTCGCTCCCCCCCGCGGAGCCCGCCAGCCCCTCTCCTATGAGCAGAACCCCCTCGGGCCTGGCCCGATAATGCAGTACAACCAGCCACCGTGGGGCGGTGAGCAGGTCTCCCCTCCCCCTCCGAAACCCTTCACCCTCGTTCAATACAACAGCCTCGGGAGCTGGGTTCTGTTTCTTTCACTGTTCGGGTCGTTCACACAGTTGGCCCTTCCTCCGTCTATTGTCGCCCTTCAGGACCCTCCGGTCTACAGGGGCAAACTTCCTTCCTTTAGTTCGTTTACTGCTTTTTCCCCTCCCGCGACCGCTGGCTGTAAGCCCCGGGTTGCTTTTTACGTATATAGTTCCTTTCTGGAGTCTGTTTCCCTTTTACCGCGGTATTTCGATAGGGGTGACGTCATGGCTCTTGACCTCTTCACTCCTGATGGATTTTTTAACCCCTCCACCACTCGGTTTACGATAATCAACCTGTACAGCACCAAGGGCCGTTCCAACAACACTCGCTCCGTCCCACCGGACATCGTTTTCCCCTCCAGCCCCGTACCCACCCTCACGCTGGGTGACATGAACATCCATCACCCGACGGCCGACCCGCTCAGGTCGTTTAAGGAGGACGAGATAGCTACCTCGGCGCCCTACTTCGACAGAGCCACGGACCTGGGCTTCTCCCTCCTCAATACCCCGGGCGTGTTTACCCGCTTCTCGATGTCTCTCATTGGCCGCCCCGGCGTCCTTGACCTTGCCTTTGCCTGCCCCCTCCTAACGCCATACTTTTCGGAATGCTCTGATCCCCTCCCGTCTACCGGCTCTGATCACATCCCAATCCTCCTGCGTTTCGAGGCCCCATTGTTTCGCGCCCCCCCTCCAACCCCGAACTGGGCACTGTCCGACTGGCCGTTGTTGGACGGCTCCCTCAAGTCAACCACGATTTCGCCCCCCCCCTCCCTCCCTACAACGAGGTCCCTGGATGTTTGGTTCAGCACCAATCTGGGGAGAGTCACGTCCCAACTCGCGCTGCACACCCCCATGAAGAGGGTAACCTATCGGTCAAAGCCCTGGTGGTCTGAGCTACTATCAATGCTCAGAAGGGCCTACAACTCCGCTCTACGCTCCTCAAAAGGAGATCGTTTCGACGCTTCCCTCCTGGCCTCCGCGAGGTCGGCGAGGTCATCCTACTTTAAGGCCATCAAGAAGGCAAAGAGAGACCACTGGTCCTCCTTCCAGGCCTCGGCGACCCCCCAAACGGTATGGACGGCGAAAAAACGGGCCGTCGGCAAGCCCCCCCCCCGTTTTCCGGAGCTTCCCAACGCCTCGACCCCATCGGAGCTCAACGAGGCGCTCCTCAGTCATTTCTTTCCCGGCGAACCGGCCGACTTCCCCGACACCATCCTGCTCCCGTTCAAGGAATGCCTCCCGCTGGCAGCGGACGAGGTCAGCAGGGCCCTAGCCCGCTCCTCCCCGTCATCGGCCCCGGGGCCGGACATGATCCCCAACTCGGTATGGAAGCGGGTGCACCGCGTGGCACCTCACCTGATCCACGACTTGCTCGCACCCTTGGTGACATATGGTTCCCACCCACTTACCCTCAAAAGGGCCGATGGTATCGTGCTCGACAAACCAGGGAAGCCCTCTTATGACTCCCCCTCGTCCTTCCGTGTCATAGTCCTGCTCCAAACTTTCTCCAAGATCCTGGAGAGGATAATGAATTCCAGACTCTCCTGTGTAGCCCGGGTAACCGGCCTTCTCAACCCACACCAATGCGGATCGCTGGCTGGCCTCTCGACCGCGGACGCAGTTACCACACTCACCCACGAAGTAAGAACCCTCCAGATAGCTCAGAGGAAGGTCTCCACGCTCTTTCTGGACATCAAAGGCGGCTTCGACAACGTCAACCCCTCCACCCTCTGCGGCATGCTTAGAGCCAAGGGGGTCAACCCGTATCTTGTGTCTTGGACCAAGTCCTTCCTGTCTGGCAGGCTATGCCGGCTTCGTTATCAGGGTTCGCCCAGGGTGTTCGCCCCGGTCTCGGTGGGCACTCCCCAGGGCTCCCCAGTCTCTCCCCTTCTGTTCGTCATTTATGTCTCCCGCCTACACTGCGAGATCCCCCATGGCCTGACCCTTTCCTACGTCGACGACTTTGGTCTCACCGTCTCCTCTGCGTCCTATCGACGCAACATCCAACTGCTACAGAAATACTACGCCAAGCTGAAAGCTAGAGGTTCTGGACTAGGCGTCGGTTTCTCGGTCCCCAAAACGGAGCTCATCCACTGGCGAACGCCCAGGGACAAAGCCCCCATCTCTAATGCCCCGGTCCACCTGGATGGATCTGTCTTCGCGCCGAAAAAAGAGGTCAGGTGGCTGGGCTACTGGTTCACCCCCTCGTTTTACACAACCCCCCACTTCGTCAAGAGGCTGGCCAAGGCTCAAGCGGCCTTCGTGGCGATCAAGCGCCTCTCACCCCCCGGCATCGGTCTTCCTCCTTTCCTCTGCCACAGGCTGGCCTCCTCCCTCCTCTTCCCCATCCTCAGTTATGGGGCTGATACCTTTGTTCCCACCGCCCACATGGCTAGAAAGCTCTCGGTCTTCTGGCACAAGGTCCAGCGATGGACGACCAACTGCTTCGTGTCAACGCCCACGGATATGCTGGCTATCGAGGCCTGCCTCCCACCTCTCGTTCTCCTCCTGGCCTACAAGCGCCGCTTGGCCAGCCTGAGGATTGTATGCTCCCCCCCGGAAATCAACCCTGCGACGGCGAGGATCCCTCCGTCGGTGCAGACCCCTTCCCTCCGCCGCCATACACCAGACCATAGGAAGCTGAGCGCCCGAAACGCGGGCAGCCGCCTTCCCCTCCCCTGGCTTCAGCCTAGACCTCCCACGAAGAATAGGGCCCACCTCCCACTTGATGCCCTCCCCCATTCAATGCTCTTCCTCCTTGGCCCTGATGGCCACGCCCCCCTCCCGGTCACCTCTCAGCACCTCCTGACTGACATATACCCCCCGCCCCCCCCGGGTCGCTCCTACCCCCAGCTGAAGCTTAAATGCAAGAACCTCCTTATGGAAGAATGGGACGATGCCGCGCCAGACCCGGCCAGGTACCCATACCGCCCCTCCTTGAAGCCCCACCCCTTCATGGGGCTCGATAAATTCTCTGCCGGCCGCCTCCACCAGATGAGATCTGGTAAGAGTTATCTCCGTGCCCACCCCACCTGGGACAGCGTCGATCCCACCACCTGCCCCCGCTGCCGGAGCGCCCCTGAGACGTTCGAGCACGCAATCCTCCACTGCTCAGCTAAGGCACCGGCCAGGACTCGCCACCTTCAGGGAGTCCTTGAGCTAGGTCCTGATGCCCCCGTCTGGTCTTCGGCCGCCCTTCTGGGCGCCCTCACCCGCTTTGTCAAGTCTACGGCGACTGCCTTCCCCCCGGGCATGTTTTCTCGTCCTACGTCCTCTGCTTCTTCCGTGTCCTCCCGCTCGTCTAATGTAGTTTCCTTTGGTTACTTTATGTCGTCTCAGGAAAGCTAGGTTTATACTTTTAGTTTTTCATGCTGTCCGCTGGTTCAAGGAGGGTTTCCTTTGAGTTACATGCTTTAATTTCGCGCCCGTATGTGGGCCTGGGACCGGTACGGACCCCAGTTGAAGAGTTTTGGTGCCTGATGTTCCCTTTGTTAGTTCGTCTTGGATTTTGGGTTTTGTTTTCGCCATAGCTAGCGCTCCATGCGATTTCTTGTACCTTAACAACGAATATATGATATAAAAAAAAAAAAGAAAAAAAGAAAAAAAAAAGAAAAAGAAAGAAAAAGACAAAGCCCCCTATTTCCTTCCATCTTTCTCGTCCGCTCCACCTCCAGCGATTGAAATCTCAACACCATGAGAAATCATCGTGAGAGTGTCTTTCGCCTCTGGACTCCCTTGATGGCTTCTGCCTAGGAGTGCCATGCACCCGTCTTCCCTTTCCTCTCTCTGGGGTCTCTGGCCTCCCCTCCCACGGGGTTCTTGATTCGGTCTTCGTTGGGCTTGCTCGCGTCGATGTTTCTCCCCCTTACCCCGCACTTCGCGACGCGCTTCGCTTAGCGATTTGCACGGTCGGCAACCCTCTTTCCTCGTCAATGCACGGTCGCAGTTTCGGGCTATCGGTGAAGTAGTTGCCCTGGTGGCCCTGCTCTCTGGTATTGCACTCTCTCCTGAGTTGCGCGGTCGGAACGGTCGGCAGTCGAAAAATCGTGACCCTGTCTCGGTCCTCGGTGTTCGCACTTCGTGGTTACTGGCGAGCCTTCCCTCTCCCGCTTCCCACGCGTTAGATCCGCTCGCACCGTTCTGCTACACATAGCTGGCACCTTACTGCCTCCTCCTTCTTCCTCCTCCTCAGGTTTCCCTCTCGTCCGGGATCCTTTCCGGTAGCGACGCTCTCTCTCCTGTAACAAGGGACCACGTGAGAGACGCGGTAATATCGTCCGGTCGGCCCTTGGTCTATCCGCTGTGGCTGGCATCCCCTCTGCTGAGTGGCTCCCCTCGCTGGGTGACTCCCCTCGTCCTTCTCCCTCTCCCGCGATTTACTCTACGGTCGCACCCCGTGGTGGTTACGGTTTTCCATGGTATAGCACTGCCTCCTTGGATTTTCCTAAAGTCTGCCGCGTCGCCGATAACTGGGGACACTCCATCCCCGACCCGCTCGCCCCTGTAGCCCTTTGGGGTTTCGGGTCCAGTACGATTTTCCGTTAGGGCACCCGGCAATAGTGGTTTTACCCTTTCCGCTCCGTCGGCCCTGGGCCGTAAGATTCTTTTCTTTTGTTTTGGGGAGCCTGCTGAAGGGTTTCTTTGCTCCTGTACGTCTTTATGTTGGTTTTCTTCGTGGTTGGCTTTCCTATGCTTTCCTCCCCATTAGTTTAGGCTGGTGGCTGGTGTGCGGTTAGGCCCATACCATAGGGTCTTGGGCGTACGGTTTCGGTCTTCATGTTTGATTTCTTTCCTACGGGCGGGGGGTATTTGTTTGTCCCATGACGAGGTGAAGCGGGCCGTTGGATTGTTTCATAGTTTTGTTTCGGCCATAGCTAGCGCTCCATGCTGTTTCTTGTACTTAACAACGAATACATGA